>TARA_R110000796_G_scaffold183498_2_pt1 | contig 204891 bp, 168 predicted proteins | sample TARA_R110000796 | Tara Oceans TARA_R110000796 (sample SAMEA4397815) | marine metagenome | biome: Polar Biome; feature: [SRF] surface water layer (ENVO:00010504); material: water (ENVO:00002006), including particulate matter (ENVO:01000060) such as... | depth 5 m
GAAAAAGGCGGAGTTATGCTCTGCCTTTTTCATTTCTGATAATCAACACTTTATCTATTAAAAACCTATTTTATAGACTAAATGTGCTACTAAAAATTTCATTTAAGTCATAAAAACGGGTATAATCTTTTGATATTTCTCACAATACCAGTAAATTAGCATTGCCATAGCATAAGTAGGTTAAGTTTATGGTAAGATTTGGGATGAAAAGGGTAGAGGCTTCTCTACCCTTTTCTATTTATAAAAAAAAGACCTGCTAATTTGCATTAGCAGGTCTTTTAAAAAATCTTCAATTTAAATATTACTTATTTGAAGCATATAGTTCTGAAACTTTATCCCAATTAATTACATTAAAAAATGCACTCACATAATCAGGTCTTCTATTCTGATAATTAAGATAATATGCATGTTCCCAAACATCCAATCCTAAAATTGGAAAACCTCCACAACCAGTTCCTGGCATTAATGGATTATCTTGGTTTGGTGTTGAGCAAACTTCAACCTTACCACCTTTATGAACACAAAGCCAAGCCCAACCAGAACCAAATCTAGTTCCAGCTGCTTTAGAGAATGCTTCCTTGAAAGCATCAAAAGATCCGAAAGCAGTATCAATAGCACTAGCTAATTCTCCCGACGGTTCTCCACCACCATTTGGAGACATAATTTCCCAAAATAAAGAATGGTTATAAAAACCTCCACCATTATTTCTTACTGCCCCATTGCTCATATCTAATTTTGTCAAAATATCTTCTATAGATTCATTTTCTAAACTAGTTCCTGCAATAGCATTATTTAAATTTGTTGTATACCCATTATGATGCTTTGTATGATGTATTTCCATAGTTCTTGCATCAATATTTGGTTCAAGTGCATCATATGCATATGGTAATTTTGGTAATTCAAATGCCATAATTATTGTCTTTTAATTAATAAATCGTTGTTTAACAAAGTTAAGGTTTTATGAAACTAAATACACTAATTATTTGTTAAGAACTGTATAAGATTCCGTAATTTGCACATAAAAAGCAGGTGCAAAACTCTTCATACAATATTTATAATGCTTCTGCAGGTTCTGGCAAAACCTATACCCTTGCTAAATCTTATTTAAAAATAATTCTTTCAAATAACACTATATCAAACTATAGAGAAATTCTTGCATTAACATTTACAAATAAAGCTGTAAATGAAATGAAGGAAAGAATACTTAGTAGTTTATACGATTTTGGGAGTGTATCAGATTTTGAAAAAGCTCCCCCGATGTTTAAAGACATTTCTAAAGAGTTAGAAATAGATAGTATTACTTTACAGAAAAAAGCAAAAAGAACTTTAAAAGAAATTCTACATAATTATGCTTTTTTTGATATTTCTACTATTGATAAATTTACGCATAGACTTATAAGAACCTTTGCTAAAGATTTAAAATTGCCTCAAAATTTTGAAGTTATTTTAGATACTAATCTTTTATTAAGTGAAGCTGTAGATAGATTGGTAAATAAAGCGGGGTCTGATCCTGAATTGACAAAAATTTTAATCGATTTTGCTCTAGAAAAGGCTAATGAAGATAAAAGTTGGGATATTACTCGGGATATTTTTGACATGAGTAAGGAGCTTTTGTTTAAAGAAAAACACGAAGCTACATTAGAAGCATTAAGTCAAAAAAAAATATCCGATTTTAGTTCATTAAAAAAATTACTTAAAAATAAAATTGTAGCTACTGAAGAAACTATAAAAGAAAGTGCCAAAAAAATACTCAAAATAATCTCTGAAAATTCACTTGAGTTTTCAGATTTTAGATCATCTTGGTTCCCTAAATTCATGATTGATGTTACTGAAATAAAATCAACTATAAATTTTGATGCTGCTTGGAAACAAGATTTTGAAAACACCAGCCTATATGCTAAAACACTAGCCGAAGATAAAAAAGCTACCATTGATAATTTGCATGGTTTTTTTAATGAGGAATTTCAAATTATAAAAAAGGGTTTTTTTAATTTATCTTTTTTTAAGAATGCTTATAAAAATATTTTGCCTTTAACCGTTTTAAATGCACTTCAACAAGAAGTAAAAAACTTAGAATTAGAGCGTGATGAGATTCCACTAGCTACTTTTAATACTATCATTTCAAAAGAAATAAAAAATCAGCCTGTCCCTTTTATATATGAGCGTTTGGGAGAAAAATATAGGCATTATTTTATTGATGAATTTCAGGATACCTCAGAGTTGCAATGGAATAATTTAATCCCATTAATTGGCAATGCTTTAGAAAGTCAAGACGAGAAAGGCAACAATGGTTCTTTATTATTGGTTGGTGATGCTAAACAGGCTATATATCGTTGGAGAGGCGGTAAGGCAGAGCAGTTTTTAGATCTCGTAAATCAAGATAAAAATCCTTTTGTATTATTCCCAAATGTAGAAAATTTACCGGCAAATTATCGAAGTTTTGACGAGATAATAAAGTTTAATAATACTTTTTTTACAGCTATAAGTCCTAATATAAGTAACTCTATTTACCAGAAACTTTTTGAAGATGGTAATAAGCAAACTACCAATACAAAAAAAGGCGGTTTTGTAAACCTTGCATTTATTGAAGAGGAAAATAAGAACGAAAATGAATTATACTGTAATGAAGTTTTAAAAACAATACATTTAGTCTTAGAAAATGACTATCCCTTAAAAGACATATGTATATTAGTTAGAGATAAAAAAAATGGTGTTTTATTAGCCGATTTTTTAAGCAAGAATACTATTCCAATCATTTCATCAGAAACCTTATTATTAAGCAGTAATTCTAAAGTAAATTTTTTAATAGATTTATTAAAATATTCTTTAAATCCTGAAGACTCAGAAGCTGCTTATGCTATTTTAAGTTTCTTGAATAAAATTCCCGAAGAAATTCATTCCTATATAAGTTTAAATTTACATCATTTAGAAAATCATCTTTTAAAAGAATATGATTTTAATCTAAATAAATTAAAGCAATTATCAGTTTATGATGGTTTTGAACAAGCCATAAAAACCTTTAATTTAATTGATGATTCTGATGCTTATATTACATATTTACTAGATGAAGTTTTAGATGTTGAATACAAACAAGATGCAAGCGCATCTTTATTTTTAGACTATTGGGAAAAGAAAAAAGAAACATTAAGTATAAGTGCCCCTTTATCTTTAAATGCTGTTCAAATAATGACAGTGCATAAATCAAAAGGATTAGAGTTTCCTATTGTTATTTTTCCATTTGCCAATACACATATATATAAGGATATAAAACCAAAAATGTGGTTGCCCGTAAGCGAAAATAATTTTAATGGTTTTAACGAGCTTTTAATTAATAAAAATAAAGAAGTAACAAACTATAGTAATTATGCTGCTGAACTTTATGAAGAAGAACAGCAGAAATTAGAATTAGATGCTTTGAATGTTTTATATGTGGCACTTACAAGAGCGATTAAAAATCTATTTATTATTTCTAAAAAAGATTTAGATACTAAAACTCAAAATCCAAAGACTGATTACTACTCCGGACTTTTTATAAAGTATTTACAAAATATCGGTGCATGGGAAAATCAAAAGTCTGAATATTCATTTGGTTCTTTGGATAAAAATACCGAAATCAATAGGCAACAAAATCAACAACACTATATAAAATACCAATATTCTCATAAAGAAAGATCTAGCTTCAGGATAATAACAAAGTCTGGTATGCTTTGGGATACAACTACAGAACAAGCTCTTATAAAAGGAAATACAATACACTATATTCTAAGTTTAATTAAAACAGAAGATGACGTTACTATTTGCTTTGAAAAAATGATACAGCTTGGATCTCTTAGAGAAAGTGAAGTTTTAAACTTAAAAGCAAAAGTACTCGCTATCATCCAGCATCCACAATTAAAAGAATTTTATGATAAGAATAGAGATATTAAAAACGAAGTTGATATTATCTCTAAAAATGGTATAATTTTGCGACCCGATCGAATAATTTTCGATGGGAATAAAGCTGCAATTATAGACTATAAAACTGGCAAAAGAAATATTGCTTATAAAGATCAAATAGAATCTTATGCAGCAGCATTAGAAGAAATGAATTATCAAATTACACATAAAATAATCGTTTATATCACAAACGAAATAACTCCTGAATTTATATAAAGAATAAAACATGTACGGTAACATCAAAAATTATTTAGCAGAAGAACTAGAAAACATTAAAGAATCTGGTTTATTTAAAAAAGAAAGAATTATTACTTCTCCACAAGATGCAGTCATTAAAATAAATACTGGAGAAGAAGTTATTAATTTTTGTGCGAATAACTATTTAGGCTTGTCTTCACACCCAGAAGTTGTGCAAGCAGCAAAAGATGCCTTAGATTCTCATGGGTTCGGAATGTCATCTGTACGATTTATATGCGGAACACAAGATATTCACAAAACCCTAGAAAAAACAATAGCAGATTTCTACCAAACCGAAGACACTATATTATATGCAGCAGCTTTTGATGCAAATGGCGGTGTTTTTGAACCATTATTATCTGCAGAAGATGCTATTATATCTGATTCATTAAACCATGCATCAATAATAGATGGCGTTCGTTTGTGTAAAGCGATGCGTTATCGTTATGCAAATAATGATATGGCAGACTTAGAAAATCAATTAAAAAAAGCTAATGAAGACGGTGCTCGTTTTAAAATAATTGTCACTGATGGTGTTTTTTCTATGGATGGAGTACTAGCTCCTTTAGATAAAATATGTGATCTAGCTGACAAATATGATGCGCTAGTAATGATTGATGAATGCCACTCAGCAGGTTTTATTGGCGAAACAGGTAGAGGAACCTTAGAAGAGAAAGGAGTTATGGGAAGAATAGATATCATAACTGGAACTCTTGGAAAAGCACTTGGTGGTGCTATGGGAGGTTATACAACAGGTAAAAAAGAGATAATTGAAATGTTGCGCCAAAGATCAAGACCTTATTTATTTTCAAATTCATTAGCTCCTGCAATCGTAGGAGCATCAATTAAGGTCTTTGAAATGTTAAAAAAGGATACTTCTTTACGTGATCAGCTCGAAAAAAACACAATTTACTTCAAAAAAGGGATGAAAAATGCTGGTTTTGACATTATAGAAGGAGATTCAGCCATAGTTCCTGTAATGTTATACGATGCAAAACTATCGCAACAAATGGCAGATATGCTTTTAGAAAAAGGAATTTATGTAATTGGATTCTTTTACCCTGTAGTGCCTAAAAATAAGGCTAGAATAAGAGTTCAAGTTTCTGCAGCGCATAAAAAAGAGCATTTAGACCGTGCAATTTCGGCTTTCATCGAAGTAGGAAAAAAACTAAAAATCGTTTAAATGTATTATTTTTCACACGAATTGCGTTAAAAAAAATAGGAAATTGATTTTGTTAATAATTCTTAACAACTTACATTTGCAGCTAATAAACCCTTAAACTTAAATATTATAAAATGAAACATCTTAGCAAATTATTGGTTGTTGCTCTACTTTTTGTAGGTTTTAACAGCATTCAAGCGCAAGACGAGAATAATCCATGGCAAGTTGGTTTTGGTGTAAACGCAATTGATGTTTATCCAACTAGTGATGTAAGTTCTTTTGGAAATGAATATTTTAACGCTACTGACCACTGGAATATACTTCCATCAATTTCTTACATCTCTGTATCTAGATTTGTAGGTAGTGGTTTTTCTGTTGGAGCTAGAGGTTCTTTAAACAGAATCGACAAGCTAGGTGATGCATCTGCTGATGATCTTTCTCACTATGCAGTTGATGGTACAATTAAATATGCTTTCCTAAAAAATACAGTAATTGATCCTTTCGTAGAAATCGGTGGTGGTTATACTTGGGTTGATGAAATTGGAGCTGGTACTGTAAATGGTGGTGTAGGTCTTAACGTTTGGTTTACTGAAAACATTGGTTTGACTTTACAAACTTCTTACAAACATGCTTTCGAAGATTACGGAGTAAAACATTTCCAACACTTAGCTGGTCTTAGCATCAAATTTGGTGGTACTGATACAGATGGTGATGGTATTTATGATAAAGATGATGCTTGTCCAGAAGTTGCTGGTTTAGCAGAATTCAATGGTTGTCCAGATGCTGACGGTGATGGTATCGAAGATAGCAAAGATGCTTGTCCTAATGTTGCAGGTTCAAAAGAAATGAACGGTTGTCCTGATACAGATGGTGATGGTATCGCTGATAAAGATGATGCTTGTCCTAATGAAGCTGGTACTGCTGCCTTAAATGGTTGTCCAGATGCTGATGGTGACGGTGTTGCTGATAAAGATGATGCTTGTCCTTCTGAAGCTGGTCCTGCTGCTAACAAAGGTTGTCCTTACTTAGATAAAGATGGTGATGGTGTTTTAGATAAAGATGATTTATGTCCTGAAGTTCCTGGAACTGTAGCTAACAAAGGTTGTCCTGAAGTAACTGAAGAAGTTCAAAAACAATTGAATGATTATGCTAGAACTATCTTATTTGATACTGGTAAATCTTCAATCAAAGCTGAATCAACTTCTGTAATGGTAGATATCATTTCTATCTTAAAAGAATATCCTAACTCTAAATTCACAGTAGAAGGTCATACTGATAGTGTTGGTAGTGAAAAACTAAACCAAAGCTTATCTGAGTCTCGTGCACTTTCTGTAAAAGAATTCTTAGTAGATAAAGGAATTGAAGAATTCAGATTATCAGCTATAGGTTTTGGTGAGTCTAAGCCAATTGCTACCAATGCTACTGCAGCTGGTAAAAAACAAAATAGAAGAGTTGAAATTAACTTAGTAAAGTAATTATTACTAACAGTTAGTTTTAAAATTATAATTAAAAGCTCCGCAATTGCGGAGCTTTTTCTATTTTTATACAATGCAAAGTTTCATAGAAGATGTAGTACATGAAGTAGTGAAAAAAAACAGTACTATTTCTAATATAGTATTTGTATTGCCAAGTAAAAGAGCTGGAACATTTCTGAGAAATAGCTTGTCAAAAATTATAAATGAGACTTCTTTTGCACCAGAAATATATAGCATTGAAAATTTTATCGAGACTATTTCTGGTTTAACATATGCAACCAATACAGAGCAATTATTCTCATTATATAATTCTTATCTAAAAACAAGTAAAGAAAAAGATAAGGATAGTTTTTTAACCTTCTCAAAATGGGGACAAACAATTCTACAAGATTTTAATGAGATTGATCGCTATTTAGTTCATACTGATACTATTTTCGCTCATCTATCTGCCGTACAAGAGTTAAATACTTATTTAGAATCTGAAAAAACAAAATTGATTGAAGATTATATCAAATTTTGGAATAATCTTGATGATCTTTATCATCATTTTAATGAATCATTAGCACAAAAAGGTCTTTCTACTCAAGGGTTTGCATACCGAATAGCTAACACAAAAATAGAAGCATATCTCTCTCAGAACACAACTAAAAATTTCATTTTTATTGGTTTTAATGCTTTAAATAAGGCAGAAGAAAATATCATACAAACTATTTTGAATTCGCCAAATTCTGAAATCTATTGGGATATTGATTCTTATTTTTTAAATGATACTATTCATGATGCAAGTTATTTTATTCGTCAGCATCAAAAAAATTGGAATTATTTTTCTAAACATTTATTAAATGGTGTAAGTGACAATTATTTAAGTTCAAAAGAAATTAAAATAGTTGGTGTTCCAAAAAATGTGTCGCAAGCAAAATATGTTGGAAACCTACTAGAAGAAATTAGCAAAGAAAATTCAAGCATATTAAAAAATACAGCTTTAGTATTAGGTGATGAAAATTTATTAAATCCAATACTAAATGCCATCCCAGAAAAAGTAGCACCTATCAATATTACGATGGGGTATCCATTAAATAAAACACCTTTAGCCGGATTATTTACTTTATATTTTGAATTATGGTTTACAAAAGAGGAAAATGGTTGGTTTTATCAACATTTACTAAACATACTATCTCACCCTTACATACAACTCTTTCTAGAATCAAAAGAAGAAAATAATGCCACTTTTATAAGCAATAAAATAAAAGCAAGAAATTGGATCTATATAAAAAGTCAACAATTATATACTCTATTACCTAATCAAAAACATATAGTAGAAACTTTATTTTCAGATAAATCTTTTTCACCATTATCTTTTATTACCAATTGCTTAGAAATAATAAATATTCTAAAAAATAAATTTCAAGCTACAGAAAGCAATTTAGAATTAGAATATTTATATAGATTTCATACCCTTTTTAATCAACTATATACTCTAGTCCAGGAGCATAGTTTTATTACTGATATTAAATCTTTACAATCTATATATAAAGAATTAATTTCTACTGAAACACTAGATTTTCAAGGAGAACCCTTACAAGGTACTCAAATAATGGGAATGTTAGAAAGTAGAAATTTAGACTTTGAAACGGTCATTATCACCTCAGTCAATGAAGGTATTCTGCCTTCTGGAAAGTCAAATAATTCATTTATTCCTTTTGATATAAAAAAAATATACGGATTACCTACTTATAAAGAAAAAGATGCCGTGTATACCTATCATTTTTATAGGTTGTTACAACGTGCAAAAAATATATATCTTATTTATAATACAGAACCAAATGTTTTAGAAGGAAATGAGAAAAGTAGGCTTATAACACAAATGCTGACAGATGATGCTATAGCTAATAATATTATTCAAATTACAGCATCTTCATTGGTAAAACCAACGACAAACTCTTTAGAAATTATTCCAAAAAACAAACAGTTACTTGAAGAAATAAAAAATATAGGGATAAAGGGTTTTTCACCGACATCTTTGACTAACTATATTCGAAATCCAATAGACTTTTATAAAAAAAATATATTAAAAATAAATGATACAAATGAGGTAGAAGAAAGTGTTGCTGCAAATACTTTTGGGACTATTGTACATGATAGTTTAGAGGAGTTATACCAACCTTTTATAGGTCAGTATTTAAATAAAGAATTACTTGAAAGTTTATCAACTAAAATTGGAAAGGTTGTAAAAAGTAATTTTATTAAAACCTATGCTGATGGTGATATTACAAGGGGGAAAAATTTAATCGCATACAATGTAATTGTAAGGTATATTGAAAATTTTATTGCTCTTGAAATAAAAGAGCTTGAAAAACATCAAATTAAAATTATAGCTCTTGAGCAAAGTATGGAAGTTTTGATTGAAGTTCCAACTATACCATATCCTGTTAAAATAAAAGGTAAACTAGACAGAATTGATGAAGTTGATGGTGTTACCAGAATTGTTGATTACAAAACAGGAAAGGTTGAAATAAAAAATGTAAAAATTATTGCTTGGGAAGAATTAATCACTACTTATGATAAAAGTAAAGCTTTTCAATTACTCTGTTATGCTTTATTATTTAATGCAAAAGCACCTATTGATACTATAAAAGCTGGTATTTTATCTTTTAAAAATTTAAATAGTGGAATATTAAATTTTAATTACTTGAAATCAGAAGAAATAAACCAAAGTACGCTTTTAGAGTTTAAAAGCGTACTTATTGCTTTAATACAAGAAATTTTTAATCCTGAAATTCCCTTTGAAGAAAAGGAAGTTTAGTTATTTTAAATCTGGTCTTGTAGGTCGAACTTCAATTTTACTAGGTAAAGTTCTCGGATTCATTTTTAAAAGATCATACACCAATTCACCAATATCTTCAGGTTGTATTTTCCAAGCATCTTTCTCTGTAGGTTCATGGTCATTAAAATGTGACGCCACAGAGCCTGGCATAATAGTAGAAACTTTAATTCCGTATTGTCTTAAATCTAACATTGCTGCTTGCGTAAAACCAACAACACCAAATTTTGTTGCATTATACCCTGCTGCTGAAGGGAAAAAATTAGTTCCTGCTAAACTTGCCAACGTTATATAATAACCTTCAGTTTTCTTTAGAGCATCAACAGAGGCTTTTAAAGTATGAAAAACACCATTAAGATTAGTGTTAATCATTTGATGCCATTGTTGCTCAGAAAGTTCATCGATAGGAGCAAAATGTCCTACACCCGCATTAGCTAAAACAACATCTACTTTTCCCCAAGTTTGTATAATTTTTTCTATTGCTTTTACTTCATCTTTAAAAATTGTCACATCAGATTCTAAAGCCAATACATTACTTTCTTTCCCTAAGCTTTCTGCTGCACTTTTAACAGACTTTAATGATCGTCCACTTATAGCAACTTTCATACCTTCTGCTAATAATTTCTTTGCTACACCGTAACCTATTCCTTTTGAACCTCCGGTTATATAAGCTACTTTACCTTCTAAATTAGTCATACTACATTTTTAAGTGAAGTTAAAACTCTATTTTATTCTTTGAAAAAATAAGGCGTTATTGTTTTCATAAAAACAGAAAAAATTACTTGATAGCAATCTTCAATAAAATCCTGTAATTTGAGAATCAGATCTAAAAGAATTAGAAAAAAGCAACACCAAGGGTTTAAGGACGAAGTAATGTAATTCACAAAAATTTGATACACAGAGAGCTATTTCAAAACAGTACAAATCGAACTAAATATGGTGGATCCGATTTTATTTGGTCTCAAATCGATTCATATAGCACCTTTTAAGATTTCTCAAAAATATTGAGATTCTAGGTTATCAAATATTGAAGGCAGCTGATTACGAAAATATTAGCATAATTAAGGTTCAATTATATATTTTGAAGAGCAATCATACACCATAATAATCCTTGATATATTTTTCAAATTATATGATGAAAACTGTCCCATAAGACTTTCATTTTAGAGTACTAAAAACAAATCGACTTTAGGTTTAAGTCTTGAAAAATTGTTAATTTAACATTCGATATTCCTGTGGCGTATACCCCACCTCTTTCTTGAATATGCGTGTAAAATGCTGAGGATATTTAAAGCCCAGTCCGTAAGCGATTTCGCTTATCGTTTTGCTTTGGTCGAACAGCTGTTCCTTGCTTATATCGACGGTCTTTAAGCGAATATATTCCTGTGCCGTCTTTCCCGTTTCCTTTTTTATAAGATCTCCAAAATAATTGGAGGATAAATGAAATTCTTCCGCACAATAACTTACCGAAGGTAGACCTATGGTCTTTGGTAAATTGGATTCAAAATAGGAGTCTAAAAACCTTTCAAAACGCAGCAAAATATTACTATTCACGTGGTTTCGTGTAATAAACTGACGATCATAAAAGCGCATACAATGGTTAAGGAACAGCTCAATATAGGAAACGATCAAGGTTTTACTATGCTTGTCGATTTCTCGTCCAATCTCAAAGGTAATCTTTTCAAAGCAATCTATAATGATTTCCCGTTCTCGTTTAGATAAATGCAATGCCTCGCTCACTTCATATTGAAAAAAAGTATACCCCTTAATGTGTTGCCCAAGTGAGGTACCGTGAATCAGATCGGGATGAAAAAGCAATGCGTAGCCCGATGGTTTGACAAACCCGTCGCTTTCGATTCCATAAATCTGTCCTGGGGCAACAAAGACCAACGTGCCTTCCTCATAATCGTAATTTTGACAACCATACATGAGGTTGCCACAGTTTATATCTTTGAGGAACACGGTATAAACACCCATATACCTTTTAAAATGTTGAATAGGATTTACTTCATCAAAATTAATGACGCTTACCAAAGGGTGCAAGGTTTCAATGCCCATTTGGTCATTGAATTGTGAAACTTTGTCTATTCTTAGGGACTTTTTCATGAGGAACCATTACAAATTTATTAAATCAAAACTAGCAAATTTATTTAGTCGACTGGCGTTCGTGAACCGCAATCAGTAAAAGTGGTAAGCAATTCCGTAATCTGTATAACCTACTGATAATAATAACTTTGGATATTTGTATGTATATTAAAGTAAAACTACCATTATGGGTAAAAGAATAAAAAAATTTAGCTCCGCTCTGCTATTGGTATTTACTGCATTTGCATGCAATGAATCAAAAAGCAAAACGAAAACAAACATAAATAATGACACTATAGAAACTATGGAAAACGCCATTTTCCCTCAGGGCGAACAGGGATCAAACGATTATTTCGTCAGAAATGTTTGGGTAACCGATTTGTTGGCGAAGGATAAGAATAACGAATATTCAATCGGCAACGTAATCTTTGAACCAGGAGCACGGGCCAACTGGCATACCCATCCTAAGGGACAGGTGCTTATAGTTACGGAAGGAAATGGTTTTTATCAAATCAAAGGAAAAACTGCGCAAGCCCTAAAGAAAGGAGATGTAATAAATGTCCCAGAAGAGACGGAACACTGGCACGGGGCTTCGGCAAATAGCAAATTGGTGCATATCGCCATTACCAATTATTTGGATGACCAAAATGTCAATTGGCTTGAACCCGTAAGCGAGGAAGATTACAAGAGAGTCAACAACTAAATAGATCGGCATGAAAAATTTAAAACTAACATTAATGCTATTATTAAGCACAATTAGTGCCGTAGCGCAGACCGAAGATCAAAAAAGCAAAGATATGGACAGAACAGCATTGACCCAAGAAACCTTTAAGAAGCTATTCGGCGGCGAAGCGTTGACCGGTACAGGCAATGACCCGGAGCTGATGGATATTCTACAGAAATTTATTTTCGGTGAAGTCTTTCATACCGGAGTACTAAATGACAAGCAGCGAGAGCTGATTACTATCATCACGCTTACCACCCAACAGACTTTACCTCAATTAAAGATTCATACCCTTGCCGCTCTTAATGTAGGAGTTACTCCCATAGAAATTCGCGAAGCGGTATATCAATGTGCCCCGTTTATAGGTTTCCCGAAGACCCTGAACGCCATAGGTGCGGTCAATGAAGTTTTTACAGAAAAGGGAATTCCCCTTCCTTTGGAATCTCAAGGCACGGTAACCGAGAAAGATCGGTTTGAAAAGGGAAGTGAAATACAGTATCCTTTATATGGTGATGAAATCATTGAGTTCATGAAACCTTTGCCCAGAAACTTCAAGGATGACGTACCGCGATTTCTTACCGAAATGGGCTTTGGGGATTTTTATACCAGAAATGGCCTAGACGTAAAAACCAGGGAACTTTTAGTGCTTTGTGTTTTAGCAACCCTCGGGACGGAGTTTCAGATCGAAGCGCATGCCAAAGGAAATTTAAAAGCCGGAAACAACAAGGAAACCATGATTGCGGCAATGGTGCAATGTATTCCTTATATCGGATTTCCTAATGGGATAAACGCCATTAATATTATTAAGACACAAAAAGCAGAAGATTGATATGGAAAATCGAATTTTAGGAAAAAGCGGCCTAGAAGTATCCGCCATCGGACTGGGCTGTATGGGGTTTACACAAAGCTATCCACCCTATCCAGATAAAAAAGAGGCCATTGAGTTGATTCGAAAAGCGGTGGAATTGGGCGTTACTTTTTTTGATACGGCCGAAGTCTATAGTGTTTTTAAAAACGAGGAATTGGTTGGGGAAGCCTTGGAACCCTATCGTAATGAAGTGGCTATTGCCACAAAATTCGGTTACGACCTACAAAATTATAAGCTGGACGAAAGTGGAAGGCCAGTAAATTTGTCCAGCCGCCCCGAAACCATCTGTCATGCTGTGGAAGGTTCTTTAAAACGACTTCGTACCGACCGTATCGATCTTTATTTTCAGCATCGGGTAGATCCAAACATACCTATCGAAGAAGTTGCAGGAACATTAAATAATCTAATAAAGGAAGGTAAGGTACTACACTGGGGGTTGTCAGAAGCGAATACCCAGACCGTGCGCCGTGCCCATTCTGTTTGTCCTGTGGCGGCAGTGCAAAGTGAATATTCCATGTTCTACAGAAAACCGGAGGAGGGCATGATCGACACCTTGGACGAACTTGGAATCGGTTTTGTGACTTTTAGTCCATTAGGGAAGGCCGTGCTTACAGGACGATTTAATAGGAATACTAGGTTTGACGATACAGATTTCCGTAGCCAGATTCCCCGTTTTAGCCCCGAAAATCTAAATGCCAATATCGCCTTGGTAGACTATGTTAGAGAACTTGCCAAAGAAAAGGAAACAACACCAGCCCGAATTGCCTTGGGATGGCTACTCGCGCAAAAACCGTGGATCGTACCCATTCCCGGAACAAAGCGATTGGAACGATTAAAAGAAAATTTCGATGCCACCAAGATTACATTTTCATCCGAAGAACTAGTGGTTATTCGTAAACACCTGTCTACCATAGAAATTATCGGGGAACGCTATCCCAAAGAACAAGAAGAACTGACAGGAAAGTAATTTTAAATCACGTCATATACTTACATTATGAAAGCTATTCACAAAAATTCTAAAATAAAAGGTATGAGCCTTTTTCTTACCATGCTACTCTTTATTGGACACAATATAAATATGCAAGCGCAAACGGAGGGGGAAAGTATCCCAAAAGAAAAAAAATATCAGGCAAAAGCCCCCGAAACAAGACCTTTTGGAAAAGAAGCCTTCGGTACATCTGATAAAACGGTCATCCGGTGGTTGGGCATGGCCGGTTTTTTGGTCAATAGCCGCGGAACAACTTTTATGATCGATCCCTTATTGGAGGGTTATGATATGCCTTTGCTAATGGATTTTCCAATTACACCCAAGGAAATTCCCCATGTAGATGCTATTTTGGCAACCCATAGCGATAACGATCACTATAGCGTGGAGACTTTCAAAGATTTAGCTGCGGTTACTGCAGCATATCATTCTACCGTTTTTGTAGATTCGTTAATGCAAACCGAAGGCTTAAAATCTTTTGGGCATTACATAGGTGAAACTTTTAAAATAGGTGGGGTAACAACCCAACTTACACTGGCCGACCATGATTGGCAAAATAATTTTCCCCGATCAGGTCAACGCTATTATTCACCAGGCGATGCTTGTGGTTTTTGGTTTACAACGCCCGACGGCATTATTTGGGCTCCAGGCGATTCCCGTTTTATGGAAGAGCAATTGCACATGCCAACACCTGACGTTATTTTATTTGATTATTCGGAAGATGCTGCGTTTCATTCTGGTTTGTACGGTGCAGTAAAAATTGCCAATGCCTATCCGAATACACCACTTATTTTAGGTCATTGGGGGTTTGTGGATGCACCCGATTTTATACCATTCAACGGAAACCCAGATAACCTGAAAAGTCGGGTAGTTAATCCAGACCGAATTTTGGTTTTGGCTCCGGGCGAACCCTATACCCTTAAACCATTAAAAAAGTCCAAATGATAAAATATCTTTTTTTACCAATATTGGTTTGTATGTTGTTTGTTTCGTTCAACAAAGCGGAAGCCCAAGAGCAGCTAAATATAAAAGCCGACAACATATTGATGAAGGTTTTCGAAACTGGGGATGTTGTTATGCTCGATGCTATTATTGCTACCGATTTTGTTAACCATGCAGAAAATGACAAAGTTGGTCTGGATAGTTTAAAACAAATGGTGAAGGGCTTTCATTCGAATGTAAAAAATCTTAAAATGGAGATTGTAACCCAAATGGCAAATGACAATTATGTTTGCGATTGGGTGCGGTTCACAGGGAACAACCCAGAAATGGTAATTGAAGGCATGGAAGTCACTCGTTATGCAAATGGTTTGGCACAAGAGCATTGGTTTTTTCCAAAGAATCAAAATCGAGGAAATTAGGTTTAAATAAATAGTTACGGAGCTCATCATTAATAACAAAATTTACGAGGTCGATGTGGAATCCGATATGCATCTTTTGGGTAATGAGTTTGATCCAGAATTAGACGAAATTAGCTTTGATGAAAGAACCCAATATGAAGGTTTATTATTCGATTTTACATCTGGTGCTATAAATATTGAAGAATTTATTTCGAAAGCAAAATTATTAAATGAAATTGTCTGACATGAGCATCAAACAACAGAATTATAACCTATTTATTAACAGTACATTATAGTAAATATATTTCAAAGTTTCTATTAGGTTCTAAAGACCATGAATTGAATTATTATTTTAATAGTTCAAATATGGTATAACCTCATTAAATCATAAAAAACGGGTAAATTGCGTGCAAATAAAAAAACTTCAAAAGTTAAAAACTCTTGAAGCCCTTTGTTTAATGGTGGAGAATACCGGAGTCGAACCGGTGACCTCTTGCCTGCCAGGCAAGCGCTCTAGCCAGCTGAGCTAATCCCCCAAAATATAAAACTCAAAAGAACTACTTTTTAATTGAGTATCAAAATCTAAATTAATCTTTCTTTACACTTAAAACTAATACAGGGATTGGAGCATAAAATTCAGATTTTGAAATTGTATTTTTTTCCCATAAATTTTTGAAGAAACCTCTTTTTCGTCTAAAAACACATAATAAATCTGGGTGCTCAGCTTGAAAATGCTCCAAAACACCTAAATAAGTGGTTGCATTTTCCGTTAATGTTAATTGTGAGCTGATATCCATTAAGGCAGTATTGATCTTTAAATCATCATCAGAATATCCTGGTGTTTTTACTAATAATAAATGCACTACCGAATTAAATTTTTTCTTTATAGCCACTAATGGATATAAAATACGATTTCGTTTGAGCACACCTGATTTAAAAGCAGTTAAGATAGATTTATAAGGTTTAAAAACTGTCCCTTTAGAAACTATTAAACTAGGAATATCTGTTTGTTTAATGATTCGTCCTGATGTATTTCCTAAATAAAGCTCTTCTTTAATATCATTACTTCTAGGTGAAATAATAATTAAATCTATCCCTAATTCTCTATCAATATCTTTAATTCCACTAATAATATCTCCATTGTAAGTTGCAATTTTAATTACAATTCCTTTCGAATCTACTTTCTCTATTATTTCTTTTAAATGTTCTATGCTACTCTCAGCAATTTTTTCTGAAACATTTCCTAGATTTCCTGTTTTTGCAGATACACTAAAAACCTCCATCACATAAATTTCAGAAGAAAACTGAGTAGCAAAATCTACAGCATATTGCAATGTTTCATTTGAATCGGGAGAAGTACCTATTGGAACCAAAATATTTTTCATCTGTTATATTTTATTTGTTTTTATGGTCAGATGTAATTCGCCATTCTAAAATTGATATGGCTCATTTCATAATTACCTTTTATGATTTATATTTTAAATTTACAATTAAAAAGAAATGTTTACATGATTCGAGTTGCAAAGATATCAGAAATTCCCAATATTCTTAAAATAACAAAAGCATGTGCTTTAAATATGTCTAAAGATGGTATTCACCAATGGAACGAACATTATCCATCAAAAATTGCATTTGAAAATGATATAAGTCGTAATGAGCTATTTGTATTTGAAGAAAATTTAAAAATTGTTGGGACTATAACCATCTCAACATTAATGGATAAAGAATATGAAAACATTAATTGGATAACTCCTTCAAGTAATAACATTTATATTCATCGCCTATCTGTGCATCCAAACTATCAAGGAAAAGGATATGCTCAAAAAATGATGGATTTTGCTGAAAACTATGGTTCAGAAAACAAATTTGCATCTATTCGTTTAGATACTTTTAGTCAAAATAAACGAAATCAAAAGTTTTATGAAACTAGAGGTTATATAAAATTAGGGAATATTTACTTCCCAAAACAAAGCGAAGATCCTTTTTTCTGTTACGAATTAGTTATAAAATAATAAGCATTGACCAATCCTATCACCTTTAAAAACATAAATAAATTAGCAATACCTGCCACCATTGCAGGGATAGCTGAGCCTTTATTATCGATTACAGATACTGCAATTGTTGGGAATATTGAAGTTGATGGAATAGAATCTCTAGCAGCAGCGGGTATTGTAGGTTCATTTTTATCAATGTTAATTTGGATCTTAGGACAAACTAGAAGTGCTATTTCGGCGATAATTTCTCAATATTTAGGTGCAGGTAAAATTGAGGAAGTAAAAACACTTCCTGCTCAAGCAATTTTTTTAAACATTACATTAAGTATTATTGTTCTTCTGTCTACCATATTTATTATTGATGAAATTTTTCAATTGTTAAATGCTACTGGTAAAATTCTAAAATACTGTATTTCGTATTATACTATTAGAGTTTGGGGGTTTCCTTTAACCCTTTTTACATTTGCAGTTATGGGCATTTTCAGAGGACTACAAAATACATTTTATCCCATGCTCATTGCTATGGTAGGTGCTATTTTAAATGTCATATTGGACCTTATTCTAGTGTATGGGATTGAAGGTTTTATTGAGCCTATGTATTTAGAAGGCGCCGCATGGGCAAGTTTAATTGCTCAAGGTATAATGGCTATTATGGCATTTGTTTTACTGCTCACAAAAACCAATATCAGTTTAAAACTAAAATTACCATTGCACCCCGAGCTTGGGAGATTAGTTATTATGAGTCTTAATTTATTTGTTAGAGCTTTAGCTTTAAATACTGCATTGATATTGGCAGTAAGAGAAGCTACTGCGCTTGGTAATAAATATATTGGGGCACATACTATCGCCATTAACCTATGGTTATTTTCAGCCTTCTTTATTGATGGTTATGCTGCGGCAGGAAATATAATGGGAGGACGCCTTTTAGGTGCCAAAAATTATAAAGGCTTACAACTATTATCAAAAAAAATTATAGGGTATGGCCTTTTAATCAGTTTAATTTTAATGATATTAGGATTCGTTTTATATAAACCAATTGGGCATCTATTCTCAAACGATACTCCTGTATTAAATACCTTTTACAGCATATTTTTTATTGTGCTTATTGGCTTACCTATTAATTCAGTTGCTTTTATATATGATGGTTTATTTAAAGGTCTAGGAGAGATGAAATACTTAAGAAACACTTTGCTTTATGCTACTTTTTTAGGATTTATTCCTATACTTTTTTTAGGTATTTATTTCAATTGGAAATTATATGGAATTTGGATAGCATTTACAATTTGGATGTTGATTCGTGGAGGAGCACTAATTATAGCGTTTAGAAAAAAATTTCTTCCTTTAATAGGAACCTCTTAAAATCTTAAAATTAAAATAACGTGTAATCATTTTTACATTGAAAGCTGTACTTTTGATATAAATTTAGAGATATGTCTACTTCACGACCCAACGGAAGTCTTTATACAAAAATCGAAAATCGTATTGCAACCATTGAATTTGGACATCCTGCCAGTAATTCGTTTGTAAGTGAATTGTTAGATAGATTGGCAAAAGAATTTGATAAAATTTCAGAAGATAGTAATGTAAATACCATCATTTTAAAATCTGAAGGTGATCGTGCATTTTGTGCTGGTGCTTCTTTTGATGAACTAGTAGCTGTCTCAAATTTAGAAGAAGGTAAAATTTTCTTTAGTGGCTTTGCGAACGTAATTAATGCAATGCGAAAATGTAAAAAAGTAATTGTAGGTCGTGTTCAAGGTAAAACAGTAGGTGGTGGTGTTGGTTTAGCTGCCGCTTGTGATTATGTTTTTGCATCTGAAAGTGCCTCTATTCGTTTATCAGAACTTGCCATAGGTATAGCTCCATTTGTAATTGCTCCTGCCGTAGAACGAAAAATTGGAATAGCAGCAATATCTGAATTATCACTAAACCCAAATGAATGGAAAAATGCTTATTGGGCGCAAGAAAAGGGACTTTTTTCAAAAGTTTTTGACAGTATAAATGAAATGGATAAAGAACTAGACCTTTTTACAATAAACTTAGCGTCTTATCATCCACAAGCCCTTGAAGATTGGAAAAAAACTCTTTGGAGCAATACCGACCATTGGGATAAATTATTAGCCGATAGAGCCGAAATTACAGGAAGATTAGTATTATCTGAGTTTACAAAAACAGCTTTATCTAAATTTAAAAAATAATAAGAATTGCATTTAATCGTTTTTTTATTTTATTCGAGTACTCATGAAAGCATTAAGTTTTTTAAATAGTAGATCATTCTTTTTGATTTTACTATTAATCGTTGGAGCTATTTATTTTATAAATCGTTTTAGAAACGACAAAAAGTTTAAGAGAAAATAAGGCTTATTTTTAAAGTTTTAAAAGCTCATCTCAAAATAAGTTAGTATAAAAATGATACTTTTGTAGTCAATTGGTTTTCGTAACCTTTTGCGTTTTAATTCACGCTTATGAGTAATATTAGAATTACCAAACAATTCAATTTTGAGACAGGGCATGCCCTTTTCGGCTATGATGGCAAGTGTAGAAATGTTCACGGTCATAGCTATAAACTTTCTGTTACCGTAATTGGGACTCCAATTATTGATACCACACATGTTAAATTAGGAATGGTGATTGATTTTGGCGATCTAAAAAAAATTGTGAAAGAAGAAATTGTAGATCAATTTGATCATGCTACAGTATTTAATAAAAACACCCCACATGTAGAGCTTGCTAAAGAGCTTACCGATCGCGGACACATGGTGATTTTAGCAAATTATCAACCCACAAGTGAAAATATGGTAATCGATTTTGCAGCTAGAATCAAAGCTCGCTTACCTAAAAACATACAACTACATTCTTTAAAGCTTCAAGAAACTGATACTTCTTTTGCAGAATGGTATGCTAGCGATAATTAAGAATTCACTAGATTAGCTGGCTTTTCCTATATTTACACTATCATGAAGACCATACATATTCCCGTAGGCAAAAAAGTATATTTCGCTAGTGATAATCACTTAGGAGCACCAAACATGGAACAAAGTTTTCCAAGAGAAAAAAAATTTGTTGCTTGGTTAGATGAAATTAAATCTGATGCTGCTGCCATTTTTTTGTTAGGTGATTTATTTGATTTTTGGATGGAATATAAAACCGTTATCCCTAAAGGATTTACAAGAACCTTAGGAAAATTAGCTGAACTAGCAGATTCAGGAATACCAATTTATTACTTTGTTGGTAACCATGATCTTTGGATGAATGGTTATTTTGAAGAAGAATTAGGCGTTCCTGTTTTTCATGAACCTCAGCAATTCACTCTAAATACAACTTCTTTTTTTATTGGTCACGGAGATGGTTTAGGCCCTGGAGATAAAGGATATAAGCGGATGAAAAAAGTATTTACAAACCCATTCTCTAAATGGCTTTTTAGATGGTTACATCCTGATTTGGGGGTGCGATTAGCGCAATATCTTTCTGTAAAAAATAAAATGATTTCTGGAGATGATGATATTAAATTCTTAGGAGAAGAAAATGAATGGTTAGTGCAATATGCTAAACGAAAATTAGAAAAGAATCACTATGACTATTTTGTATTCGGACATCGCCATTTACCTCTTGAAATAGCTTTAAATGAAAAATCTACTTATGTAAATCTTGGTGATTGGATTGGTTATTATACTTATGGTGTTTTTGAAAATGAAAAGTTGGCTTTAAGAGAATATTAAATAAGATAAAAATGTCTCTTTAAGCTAATTTATCATACCTCTATAAAATAAACACACTGTAATCTTTTTCCTACAACAAATTTTACTAGTTTCACAACAATAATTATGTGAAACTATAACATCATCTTATTTTTACAACGTTATTAAGTTCAAGTGTTGATTCCAAATCTTACAGTACTTACAAATATTAATGTTATCGCCCCCAAAATCTAAAATACCTACAAATAAAAGCCCTTTATAAGGGCTTTTTATTTTATTATTGCTGAAGCATATCCTTATTTTTAGCCAGCTTCATGGCTTTCTACATCTTTCTGTAAATCTAATTTTCTAAAGGTTGGAGAAACAAATGCCGTAAGTCCAACAGTTAGTATTGTCATTGTACCACCAAAAACTACAGCTGTTACTGTACCCATTAATTTAGCGGTTGCACCACTTTCAAAAGCGCCTAACTCATTTGATGAACCTACGAACATAGAGTTTACCGATGCTACACGACCACGCATATGATCTGGTGTTTTTAATTGTAAAATAGTTTGACGAACAATCATAGAAACCCCATCTACTGCTCCACTTAAAAACAATGCGGCAACCGATAACCAAAAATAAGTTGACAATCCGAATACAATCATACAAACTCCAAAAGCAAAAACTGCTAATAATAACTTTTTCCCTGCATTTTTATGCAATGGGAAACGCGTAGAACCTAACATAGTAATAGATGCTCCTACAGCTGGTGCTGCTCTTAGTACTCCAAACCCTTCTGCTCCTACATGTAAAATGTCTTGAGCAAAAATTGGCAATAAAGCAACTGCTCCCCCAAATAGTACCGCAATCATATCTAAAGTTAGTGCTCCGAAAACGGCTTTCGTACCAAATACAAATTTTAACCCTTCTTTTAAACTTTGAAAAACTGGCTCTCCAATTTTAGGATTCAGAATAGGTTTACGTTCAACCTTGAACAATGCAATTAATGCTATAATCGAAAAAGCAAAAATTAAACACATAGACCAATGAACCCCCATAAAACTGATAGAAAATCCTGCAAGTGCAGGGCCTAAAACTGATGCAAATTGCCAAGTAGAGCTACTCCATGTAGCTGCATTTGGATATATTTTTTTTGGCACAATTAAAGCTACTAATGAAAAAATTGTTGGGCCAATAAAAGAGCGAACTATCCCCCCTATAAATACTAAAAAGTAAATGGAGTATAAAATTGTTTTTGTTTCTAAATCGGCAACAACAGAAGGGATGCTAACAATAAACAAACCAAGGCTTATAACTGAGAACCCTAGAATGCACTTCATTAAAAGGTTTCTTTTTTCATTCTGATCTACAATATGACCAGCGAATAATGCCATTGTAACTGCTGGAATAACTTCCATTAAACCTATAATACCTAATGATAGCGGATCTTTTGTCAAAGAATAAACTTGCCATTCAATTACAATAAATTGCATTGACCAAGCAAATACCATTGCAAAGCGAACTATCAAAAAAATATTGAATTCCCTAAAACGTAAAGCAGCGTATGGATCCATGTGTAGAAATAAAATAAGTTGCAAAGGTATGTAACTGTCTTTTATTTTTTTATATCTGTTTTAGCTAAAAAATACTTAAATTAAATTATCGTAAATCTTTTAATTTTAGCTGTAAACTTACGTTACCCTGCCATTCGTTTTCATCAATATTAAAAACAGCACTGAAAGGTTTTTTATTTTCAAGTAAGGCTATCTTATCTCCTAAATTAAATCCAATCCCTCCAATAGGACTAGAACCATTTTGTGTAACAGAAAATTTCAAATGCTTTTCCCCTTCGCCAACTCCTTTTGCAAAACCTGTATCAATAAGATTTTCTGCCATAAAAACAGGAGTCATATTTCCTGGTCCGAATGGCGCAAACTGATTGATTATTCGCATTAATTTTGGAGTAATCTCTTTTAAATCAATTTTCATATCAACAGTAATCTCTGGAATCAATAAACTAGGGTCGATGGTTTCAGAAACTACTTTTTCAAACTGTGCTTTAAAATTTTCGTATTGATCTTCCAATAAGGTAAGACCCGCTGCATATTTGTGCCCGCCAAACTGCTCAATATAATCTGAACAACCTTCTAGCGCATTGTAAACATCAAAGCCTTTAACTGAACGTGCCGATGCTGCTAATTTATCCCCACTTTTTGTAAAAACAAGTGTTGGTCTATAATAAGTCTCAGTAAGCCTTGAAGCTACAATACCAATAACACCTTTATGCCAAGTATCTTTATAAACAACTGAGGTATTTCCTTCTTGCTCATTATTATCTATAATTTGTGCTAATGCTTGCTGAGTAATTTCTTGATCAAGACCTCGCCTATCAACATTAAATTGTTCTATTCCTGAGGCAAACTCTGCTGCTTTTTCGAGATTTATTTCTGTTAATAGATTTACGGCATGCTGCCCATGTTCCATTCTTCCTGCTGCATTAATTCTAGGAGCTATAATAAATACGACATCGGTAATCGTTAATTCATTTTTTTTAATTTGATTAATAATAGCTTTAAATCCTGCTCTTGGATTTGCATTAATCACTTTCAATCCAAAATAAGCAAGCACTCTATTTTCTCCAGTAATAGGAACGATATCTGCCCCTATTGCAGTTGCTACTAAATCTAGATACTGTATTAAATCGTTAATTGTTTCTCCTTTTCTAGCCCCTAAAGCTTGTATCAATTTAAAACCAACACCACAACCACAAAGTTCATCGTAAGGATAGCTACAATCGTTCCTTTTTGGATCTAAAATAGCAACCGCATCGGGTATAGTATCGCCTGGCCTATGGTGGTCACAAATAATAAAATCGATGTTTTTTTCTTTTGCATAAGCAACCTTATCAATTGCTTTTACACCACAATCTAGAGCAATAATTAGCGAAAAATTATTGTCTTCTGCAAAATCGATTCCTTTGTATGATACGCCATAACCTTCTGCATAGCGATCAGGAATATAGGTGGCTACATTTGGATAATAGGATAATAAATAAGAAGACATCAAAGCAACAGCTGTTGTGCCATCTACGTCATAATCACCAAAGACTAAAATATTCTCATGGTTTGCTATTGCACTTTCAATACGTTCTACTGCAAGATCCATATCCTTCATTAAAAAAGGATCATGTAGGTGTGTTAATTCAGGACGAAAAAAGAGTTTTGCATCTTCATAGCTAGAAATGCCTCTTTGCAATAACAAATGCGCCACCAAATTATCTACACTTAATGCTTTTGCAAGGGCATTAATTTGATGTTCTTCGGGTTTTGGTTTTATTGTCCAGCGCATTAATCTTAGTATATTGCTTGTTTAATAGAGCGATTTTATTTTTTAATCCTATCTATTTGTTATGAAAAAAGGTCTTGATGTCCATCTCTGCAAACTGACGAAACATTTCCATAACACCACAATACTTTTCAACAGACAAATCAACGGCTCTTTGCAATTTTTCTTCTTTTAAATTGCTCCCGTGAAAATGATATTCTACACTTACTTTATCATAAAATTTAGGATGCTCATCGGTAAGGTTTGCAATCGTTTCAATATGGAAGTCATCGACCTCTAATTTCATTTTTTTTATCAATGCTGCCACATCTAATCCTGAACAGCCTGCCAATGAAGAAAGCATTAACGCTTTTGGCCTATACCCATTACCATCGCCACCATCTTCTTTAGCAATATCTATTTTTAGACTATGCCCTGAAGGATTGTTGCTTTCAAAGGTCATGTTGCCTAACCATTTTGTACTTATATGATTTGTTGTACTCATAATAATTGTTTCTTGTAATCAACAAAAATACAAAACAAAAAGCATTGTGGCTTTAGTAGAATTAATAGTTTAAAACCATCATTCCAAAAACAAAAAATTAACCAATCTCTTTTATGAATTATGGCAAGTAATTTACTTTTTTGATAATGGCTCTCCTTCAAATTTTAGACCTTCAAACCCAGTCTTTATAAAATTTCTAATATTTTGATGCCCGTTACCTTCGGGATCTTGTAAAACATCCTTAAAATAATACTTGCCAAAACACGCTAATGTTTCTTCTTTTGAAAATTCTTGTATTTGGGCAAATGCAAATACTTTACACGATCCTGAATTTTCACCAGCTGCATTGTAGATCTCTCCATTTTTGAATGCTGTTGGCGTAAAATTATAGTTAGTTTCTATTACTTCAATGGTTTCAGAAAAATCAATTTCTTGAGGACTATTTTTTAGTTTGCTTTTAAATTCTTCTAGCTTCATTTTTCTTTGTTTTTACCTGCAACAACAATAACAATTTCTCCTTTGGGCGGTTTATCAGTATAATGCTTTAAAACTTCTTCGGCTGTTCCTCGTATGGTTTCTTCATATAATTTCGTCAACTCCCGAGACACAGAAACCTGCCGATCAGCACCAAAATACTCCACGAAATTACCTAGTGTTTTCACTAATTTATGAGGAGATTCATAAAAAATAATAGTTCTTGTTTCTTCTGCCAAAAGTTTTAGTCTAGTTTGGCGTCCTTTTTTTACAGGAAGAAATCCTTCAAAAACAAACTTATCATTAGGCAAACCACTATTTACCAATGCAGGAACAAATGCTGTAGCACCAGGTAAACAATCAACCTCAATATTATTTTCAACGCAAGCACGGGTTAATAAAAATCCGGGGTCAGAAATTGCAGGAGTTCCTGCGTCAGAAATTAATGCTATGGTTTCTCCTGAAAGCAATCTTTTTATAATTGCGTCAACCGTTTTATGCTCGTTATGCATATGGTGGCTTTGCATATGTGTAGTTACCTGTAAATGCTGTAAAAGTTTACCACTTGTACGTGTGTCTTCCGCTAGGATTAAATCAGCTTCTTTTAAAACCCGAATAGCCCTAAGTGTAATATCTTCTAAATTACCTATTGGTGTTGGAACAATATATAATTTCCCCATTTGTTAAAAATAAAAAGCCAGAAGTATTGGTATTAACTTCTGGCAAAACTATCATTTTATTTATTAAATATCATGAAAACTTGCGAGCTATAAGCTCTTTAAATCTAGCTTCATATTCTTCTTTACCTTCCCAATTATTATAGTCTGGTTTCACCATATTTATAATAAAAGCAAAAGAACGTTCTTCTGTATTAATAGTACTTAATTGCGATAATACACGATTATAATCTTCCATATTATTATTAAATAAGTGCTTTACAAAAGCTAATTTATCATTAAGACCAACTTTTATGTCTCTTTGAAAATTATCATTTAAAGATTTTTTTGCCTCATCGGTATTTTTCTTTATCGTTTCAACAGGCATAAAAATATCTTTATCATTTTTCATTAATGCTGGTTTTGCAATAAAGTCTGCAAACACATCTTCAGCATCAGTATTAAATGGCATTTCGGAAATCATTCCTTTAATAGTATCCATCCCCGGAATAGCGATATCTTCTTCATGTGGGTTGCTTTCAGGGACTGTTTTATTTTCATGCATTACTGCATTTGCTAATTCTTCAAATTTTGCTGCTATCGCATTCTTTGAAACATCTATCTCAATATCATTTAACTCCTCTTCAATAAATTTAAGCACAGCCAATTTTTCATATAGCTCTTTAGAAGCTTCATAAAGTTGTGTGATATCATTCAAATTATCAGAAGTAATAATATTTGTAGCTATTTTAACCAATTTCTTTTTCAACTCTTTTTTCATCTGCTAAAATTTTTTTTCCATCTATTATAAAAGATGGTGATTCTTTAGTAATTTTATTGTTTCGTTTAATAAAAACGAAAAACGTATTACTTTCGCCTAAAATTACAAAATGTTTCTCGAAAATACTGTTAACCCTAAAGAACAATTTGGCTGGATCGAAGTTATCTGTGGATCCATGTTTTCGGGCAAGACCGAGGAGCTCATCAGAAGATTAAAAAGAGCACAGTTTGCTAAGCAAAAAGTTGAAATTTTTAAACCAATTGTAGATACACGCTATCACGAAGAAATGGTTGTCTCTCATGATGCCAATGAAATTAGATCGACACCCGTTCCTGCTGCTGCAAATATTAGACTTTTAGCTGATGGTTGTGATGTAGTTGGTATTGATGAAGCACAGTTTTTTGATGATGAAATAGTTACTGTTTGTAACGATTTGGCAAATAAAGGTATTCGAGTACTTGTTGCTGGTTTAGATATGGATTTTAAAGGAAACCCTTTTGGTCCAATGCCTGCACTTATGGCTACTGCAGAATATGTAACTAAAGTTCATGCTATTTGTACAAGAACAGGAAATCTAGCGAATTATAGTTTTAGAAAATCTACTAATGATAAATTAGTGCTTTTAGGAGAAACAGAAGCATATGAACCATTAAGTAGAGCTGCATTTTACAAAGCTATGTTAAGAGAAAAAGTGAAAGGAATAGAAGTTAATGTAGAAGAGGTAAAAGACATAAAAAAAGATAAAGATGTCTAGTGCTCAAGAAACCGTTCTAGAAATAAATTTAAAAGCATTAGAACATAATTATACTTATTTAAGAAGCAAAATAAAGCCAAATACCAAATTTTTAGGTGTTGTAAAGGCTTTTGCATATGGTAGTGATGCTGTAAAAATTTCCCAAAAACTAGTTGACTTAGGGGTTGATTATCTAGCCGTTGCCTATACTGAAGAAGGAGTAGCATTAAGAGATGCAGGAATTCAGATTCCAATTCTTGTTTTACATTCACAACCTGTAAGTTTTGATATTATTATAGAGCGATGTTTAGAGCCTAGCATCTATTCTGAGCGTATCTTGACCGAATTTATTTCCGTTGCGGAAAAACATGGTCAAACTAATTATCCCGTCCATATTAAATTTAACACAGGTTTAAATAGACTAGGGTTTCATATAAAAGATATTCCATCTATTCTTGAAAAATTAAAAAACACTAGTACGGTAAAAGTCTTATCTGTTTTTTCACATTTAGCAGCATCCGAAGATAAGAATGAAGAAGAATTTACTAGAAATCAAATAGATAGTTTTGTTAACATAGTAACAGAAATTGATGCTAAATTAGGGTATAAGACTTTCAAACATTTATCAAACACTTCAGGAATTTTAAATTATCCCGAAGCCCATTTTGATATGGTACGAAGCGGTATAGCATTATATGGTTTTGGTAATAATCCGGTAGAAGATGAAAAATTAATACCAGTTGCTACCCTTAAAACCAATATATCGCAAATACACCATTTAGAGCCTAAAGAAAGTGTTGGATATAATCGAGCCTATATTTCTCACAAAAAAACGAGTACTGCCACATTACCACTTGGTCATGCGGATGGTATCGGTAGAGAATATGGAAATGGAAAAGGAGTGGTATATATTAACGGCAAGTATGCTCCAATAATTGGAAATACTTGTATGGATATGATTATGGTTGACATCACAGATATTGATTGTAATGAAGGTGATGAAGTAATAGTTTTTGGAGCAAATCCAACAGCTACAAAGTTCGCCGAAGGAGCCAACACAATATCATACGAACTCATTACAGGAATATCGCAAAGGGTTAAGCGGATAATTATTGATTGATAAAATTTTATATTGATTTTAATTAAGGTCTAATTTTTTAGTACATTGCATTGACTGAATAATCAACTAAATTAAATCATTACATCATGTTAAAAGAATTTAAAGAATTTGCCATAAAAGGTAATCTAGTAGATATTGCTGTTGCTTTTGTTATGGGTGCTGCTTTCAATAAAGTTGTAGCATCATTTACTGGGGGAATTGTATCTCCTTTAGTAGGACTTATTTTTAAATCTGATTTCAAAGATTTAAAATTCATAATTGAACCTGGTACTATCAATGAAGCTGGCGAAAAAGTTGGTGAAGTTGTTGTATTGTATGGTGATTTTTTAACAAATATAATCGACTTTGTAATTGTTGCTTTTGTAATGTTTATGGTGATCAAAGGCGTGAATAAAATGAAGAAGCCTAAAGAAGAAGCTCCTGCGGCTCCTGCTGGTCCTTCTCAAGAAGAGCTACTTGCTGAAATAAGAGATTTACTGAAAAAATAAAAATATTTTATCCTTTTAAAATAAGGGTAATACCGCTGCACTGCAGTTCTAACTTTAAGCCGTTGACTTTATTTCGCTAATATGGTTAACGGTTTTTTTAAAATTGAAAAAATTAAACTATTGAACCAAATATACTATCAATACTAACTCTAGAGAGAGGTTTATCAAAATAACCATGAACTAAAGGATGTTCTTTTGCGATAGTACGATCTTTATAATTGGTGAATGCAGATAAAATGTAAATCCGCATACTATTTTTTACTTTGCCAGATTTTTTTAATTCTTTTAAAAATTCCCATCCACTCATTTCTGGCATTACAAGATCTAATAATAATATGTCAGGTAAATCTTGCTTATGAAAAGATTTATCTTTTATAAGTAATAAAACCTCTAAAGCACTTTCAAAAACAGCAATATTAAAATCACTAGCAAATTGTTGCACGCCATATTGTGTTGCAAATCGTGATACTAAATCATCATCAATAATCCATATGGTCATATTTCTCTTGAGTAGCTTATTTTGCTGTAAATTTATGTTTTTTAATGATGTATTTTCATATAATTAGAGATAAAGTATATTGTTGTATTTGTAACAAATTGTTATATTTTATTTATTCATTACATTCTCTCTTGTTCAATAGCATGTATTAAACTACATTTGCGCCTCTAAATAGTTAAAAAATGAAAGTAGCAGTTGTAGGTGCAACAGGAATGGTAGGAGAAGTAATGCTAAAAGTATTAGCAGAACGCAACTTTCCTATAACAGAATTATTAGTCGTTGCTTCAGAACGTTCGGTAGGTAAAAAAATGACCTATAATGGCGCAGAATACACCGTTATCGGCTTAGCTGATGCTGTAGCTGCACAACCAAATATTGCTATTTTTTCAGCAGGTGGAGACACCTCAACAGAATGGGCTCCGAAATTTGCTGAAGCTGGCACAACAGTAATAGATAATTCTTCTGCTTGGCGTATGGACCCTACAAAAAAACTTGTAGTCCCAGAAATAAATGCTAGTCAATTGACAAAAGAAGACAAAATTATCGCTAACCCAAATTGTTCTACTATACAATTGGTAATGGTTTTAGCTCCTTTGCATAAAAAATACAAAATGAAAAGAGTTGTGATTTCAACGTATCAATCTGTATCTGGCACAGGTGTAAAAGCTGTTCAACAATTAGAAAATGAAATTGCTGGAATTCAAGGAGAAATGGCATACCCATATCCAATAGGCAGAAATGCGTTACCGCATTGTGATGTCTTTTTAGAAAACGGTTACACAAAAGAAGAAATGAAATTGGCTCGTGAGCCACAAAAAATATTTGACGATAAAACATTTTCTGTAACCGCAACTGCCGTTCGTATACCAACTTCTGGTGGTCATTCAGAATCTGTAAATGTAGAATTTGAAAACGATTTTGATCTTGCAGAAGTACGTAAATTATTAAGCGAGACTTCAGGAGTTATAGTTCAGGATAATCCAGATACAAATACCTACCCAATGCCGATTTATGCTCACGACAAAGATGATGTTTTTGTAGGTCGTATTCGTAGAGATGAAACACAAAGAAATACATTGAATATGTGGATAGTTGCAGATAACCTTAGAAAAGGAGCCGCTACCAACGCTGTTCAAATTGGCGAATATTTAGTGGCTAATAATTTAGTATAAATAAAAAGCTAAAAACAACTAGATTTAATCCTTTGTAATGGTTTTATTACAAAGGATTTTTTTATTGTATTTTTAACTTGACTAATTATAACTAAACCAATGAAAAAAATAACTCTTATTGCACTTACTACTATTATTGTGGTTAGTTGCGAAACAACTCCTAAAAAAGAAAAAATTACTGTGAATTACCCCATTACCAACAAAGTTGATACTGTTGACACCTATTTTGGCACTGAAGTTAAAGACCCATATCGCTGGTTAGAAGATGATAAAAGTGAAGCAACCGAGGGATGGGTGAAATCAGAAAACAAAGTGACTTTTGATTATTTAGATCATATTCCTTTTAGAAATGATCTTAAAAAAAGATTAGAAAAACTATGGAACTATGAAAAATTAGGTTCTCCATTTAAAGAAGGAGAGTACACTTATTTTTATAAAAATGATGGCCTTCAAAATCAATATGTAGTTTATCGCAAAAAAAATGATGGTGATGCAGAAGTATTTTTAGACCCAAATACTTTCTCTGAAGATGGTACTACTTCATTAGCTGACTTAAGTTTTTCAAAAGATGGTTCTCTTGCTGCCTATTCAATTTCTGAAGGAGGTAGTGATTGGAGAAAAGTGATCATTATGAACACTGTGAAAAATGAAATCATTGAAGATACCCTTGTAGATATTAAGTTTAGTGGCATCTCATGGAAAGAAAATGATGGCTTTTATTATTCTAGTTATGATAAACCAAAAGGAAGCGAATTGTCTGCAAAGACAGATCAACATAAACTCTACTACCACAAACTAGGGACATCACAAAAAAACGATAAATTAGTTTATGGTGGCATTGCTTCAGAAAAACATAGATATGTTAGCGGATCAGTAACAGAAGACGGTCACTATTTATTTATATATCCGAGAACATCAACCTCTGGAAGTAAATTGTTAATGCAAGATTTAACAGACCCTAATTCACTTTTTGTAACCATTTTAGATCATACGGATACTGATAGTTATGTGATAGAAAATGTGGGTACAAAATTATTTATAATGACCAATATGGATGCCCCAAACCAAAAGATTGTAACAGTAGACGCTTCTAATCCTATTCCTGAAAATTGGGTAGATTTTATTCCTGAAACTGAAAATGTACTTTCTCCAAGTACAGGCGGCGGATATTTTTTTGCAGAATACATGGTTGATGCTATCTCAAAAGTATTACAATACGATTATAGCGGAAAACTGGTAAGAGAAGTAAAACTGCCTGGAGTTGGTACTGCTGGTGGTTTTGGTGGCAAAAAAGAAGATAAAGAATTTTATTTTTCATTTACAAACTATAATACTCCAGGTTCTTCATATAAATACAATGTAGAAACTGGTGAATACAAACAATACTGGAAGCCAAATATCGATTTTAATCCAGATGATTACGAATCAAAACAAGTTTTCTATACCTCAAAAGATGGCACAAAAGTACCAATGATTATCACTTATAAAAAAGGGCTTGAACTTAATGGCAAAAACCCAACTATACTTTATGGATATGGTGGCTTCAATATCAGTCTAACTCCTTCTTTTAGTATTACCAATGCTATTTGGATGGAACAAGGTGGCATATATGCCGTTCCTAACCTACGTGGAGGTGGAGAATATGGAAAAAAATGGCATGATGCGGGTACGAAAACTCAAAAACAGAATGTATTTGATGATTTTATAGCTGCTGCGGAATATTTAATCAAAGAAAAATATACTTCATCAGACTTTTTAGCAATCAGAGGTGGTTCTAATGGAGGTTTATTAGTTGGCGCAACTATGACTCAACGCCCAGAACTCATGAAGGTGGCTTTGCCAGCTGTTGGTGTTTTAGATATGCTCCGTTACCATACTTTTACAGCTGGTGCTGGTTGGGCATATGATTATGGTACTTCAGAAGAAAGCAAAGAAATGTTCGACTATTTAAAAGCATATTCTCCTGTGCATAATGTAAAAAAAGGAACTGCCTATCCAGCTACGCTTATAACAACAGGAGATCATGATGACCGTGTTGTACCTGCTCATAGTTTTAAATTTGCAGCAGCATTACAAGAAGAACAAACTGGCGATAACCCAACTTTAATCAGAATTGAAACCAATGCAGGTCATGGTGCTGGTACACCTGTAAGCAAAACCATTGAGCAATATGCCGATATTTATGGTTTTACTTTATATAATATGGGTTACGAGCAATTACCAAACCAAGCTGTTTTAAAAGAATTTAAAGAGTAATTTTTTTTGAAATTTAGAATTAAATCCGTTTCAACAAGAAACGGATTTTTTATTTTAATTTTGTTCAAATTATTAGAGAACATATGTTACAAGTATCCAATATTTCTTTTTCTTATGAAACAAAAAATGTGCTTCAAGATATTAATTTCAATGCTGAAAAAGGAAGACATATTTCTATTATTGGAGAAAGTGGCTGTGGAAAAAGTACGCTTTTAAAATTAATCTATGGTATACTTCAACCAAATGAAGGTTCCATTTTTTGGAATGAAAATCAAATTTTAGGACCTGATTTTAATTTAGTTCCTGGAGAAAAATTTATGAAATACCTTTCTCAAGATTTTGATTTGATGCCTTTTTTATCTGTTGAAGAAAATGTAAGTCAGTTTTTATCCGTTTTTTATCCTGAAGAATTAAAAAAAAGAACTTTAGAACTTTTAGGGATGATAGAAATGACAGAATTTGCAAAAACTAAAGTGAAATACTTAAGTGGCGGACAACAACAAAGAGTAGCTTTAGCTAGAGTTCTTGCTCAAAAACCTGAGATTTTACTTCTAGATGAACCTTTTAGCCATATTGATAATTCTAGAAAAAATAGCTTGCGCCGAAACCTTTTTAGCTACTTAAAAGAGGAGGGTATTACTTGCATTGTTGCATCGCATGATGCTAATGATATACTTTCTTACGCAGATAATATCATCGTTTTAAAAAATCAAACAATTTTTGCGAATGGCAGTCCAATAGAGTTATATAATTTTCCTAAAAGTAAGTATGTTGCATCTTTATTTGGCGATGTTAATTTAATACCTATGTCACTATTAAAACCGTATGCTACAATTGGAAAATCAATTTTAGTATATCCATCTGAATTAGTTATTTCTGAAAGAAAAGGGTTAAAAGTCTGGGTGAAAAATACATACTTTAAAGGGTCTCATTATTTAAATGAAGGAATGTTAAATGAGAAAGACTCCATCTTTTTTAATTCTACAAGACTATTGAAGATTAATGAAGAAGTTTATTTAAATATCGCTTTAGAAACAATTAATGCTAGAATAAAAGATTAATCTTTGGATAAAGAAATTATTATAAAAGAATTACAATTTAAAGCTGTTCGAAGTAGTGGTGCCGGTGGACAGCATGTAAACAAGGTTTCAAGTAAAATGGAATTACTTTTTGATGTTTCTAATTCTGAAAGTTTAACAGATTTCGAAAAAGAAAAAATTATTTTAAAATTAGGAACTCGACTTACCAAAGAAAACATTCTATTATTACAATGCGATGAGAGTAGAAGTCAGCATAAAAATAAGGATTTGGTTATAAAACGATTTTTACTTCTTATTGAGAGCGCTCTAAAAGTTCCGAAAAAACGCAAACAAACAAAACCATCCAAATCTGCTATAGAAAAACGATTAAAATCAAAAAAGAAAGCGGCAGAAAAAAAAGTGAATAGAAATAAACCTAGCTGGGATTAATGGCTAAGCCATAAATTTTTCTATTATATACACAGATACCAAATATTCCTTATTTTTATACTATAAAGCATCTAAATGAAAAAGTACATTTTATTCGGCTTAATTGGATTATTTCTAATTTTTAATTCTTGTGAAGAAAAGAAAGAATTAAGCTCTTTAAATCCTGTTAATTGGGAAAAAAGAATAGTACCTCAAGCGCTGTCTGATTCATTAGTTAATGGGAGTACTTACTTGTCTGTTTATTCTCAAATATATAGCTTATCAGAACATTTAACGCACAATCTTACTGCAACAATTAGCATACGAAATACAAGCAAAACAGATTCATTATATATTAGAAAGGCTGAATATTTTAATACTCATGGCGAACATATTAGAACTTATATTGACAAGCCAATTTTTTTAATTCCTTTAGAGACTGTTGCTATTGTTATTGATGAAAAGGATAAAGAAGGAGGCACTGGAGCAAATTTTATTTTTGATTGGAATATAAAACAGCATACTTCTGAGCCACTTTTTGAAGGGATTATGATTTCTACCTCTGGTCAACAAGGATTATCTTTTACCACTCAAGGTAAAAGAATTCAATAATTACTTTTTTTTAGTTGTTTGATTTTAGTGGTTCAAAATTTAGATTATAAAGATATTCGAGAAGGTTTTACCTTAATATTTGATGTCAACCTTATCTCTGTTAATTAATAAAATACTGTAGAATCGATTTTCATTCTACAGTATTTCTAAAATTTTAATCTTAGCATCATTAAAAGTAACCTCTTCATTTACTTTTTTTCCAAATACTAATTTTCCTATAGGGGTTTCTGATGAAATACAGTAAACAGAGATACCATCTCCTTTAAATTCTCCAGCGGAAATTGCTAGAAAATAATTGGCTTTTGTTGTTTTTACTAAATTCCCCAAGCCTACAAAATTAGCTTGAGTCTTTATATTTACTAAATCTAAAACTTTAGTCATCTTTTCAGCCTCTGCTAATTGTACTCCCGATTTTTCGAGTTCTAATTGCAACATAGCTCTTCCTGTTTCGTATTTATCACCAGCACTACTTTTAGTTTCATCATCTAATGATTCTTTAAAATCTATCATTTCTTTTCGAATACGAGATATCCTTTTATCTGCAAAATTTTTACAGAAATCAAATAATTGTCTTTTTATAGTCTGTTCCATTATAAAATCAATATTAAATTAAAAAGCAAATAGTGGGGATTTAACCCTACTATTTTGCGCGCGCAAATCTAGACTAAATCTGCCAAATCTTTACCAATAAAACTCCCAATTGCAATTCCCATACCGCCTAAACGAATTCCGTAATATACATTTTCAGAAATTTGCTTAACAATGGGCCGTTTTTGCTCACCCATACCCATAATACCGCTCCATCTTTGGTCAATAACAAAATCTGAATCAGGAAGGATTATATCTTTAAGCATTTTTTCTAATGTATTTTGGACTAACGCTGTTTCACCAAGAACAGTAGTTTCTTCCGTATCAAAATCTAAATTTCGTCCACCACCAAATAATATTCTATTCTCTATATTTCTAAAATAATAATAGCCTTCATCTAAATGAAAAGTACCTTTTATTTTAAGGTTTGGTATTGGCTTAGTAATTAGAACTTGAGCACGAGCCGGCTTAATATCTTCATTAATTAATTGAGCAGCGAATCCATTTGTCGCTATTATAAGCTTCTTAGTTTTAAACTCAAATAAGTTTGTTTGTAAGCTTATAGAATTTATATTCTCACTATAATTTTCTACAGTAACTGAATTTAGAATGTTAATATTATTCGATTGGACAAGACTTAATAGTCTATGCATCATTTTTCCAGTATCAATCTGTGATTCAAAATCACTAGTTATATAATTTTCTTGAATGCCTTTAAAGTTGAAAATATTTTTATGCTTTTTAAAAGAATCTCCTTTAAAAATTGGTTGTAAAAGAGAATTAATTGTTTCTAAATTTGCTAAGCAACTCTCATATAAATTAGCTTTTTGTACAGTAAAAATCTCATGCCCGCCATGGTTTTGAAAATCGATATGGGTATCTCCTAAATTTTCACGAAGTAATTGAACCCCATCCCATCTTTTTTGAACTAATTGAAGGACTTCTTCTTCTGAATGCTTTTTTAAATCAGAGATAATTTCAGAAATACTCCCAAAACAGGCAAAGCCTGCATTTTTGGTACTTGCTCCTTGGGGTAAAATACCTTTCTCTAAAATTAGTATTTTGGCTTTGGGAAATCTTTTTTTTAATTGAAAAGCACAATTTAAACCCACAATACCACTGCCAACTATAGTAAAATCTATATTTGAAAGCCACGTTTTATATTCCCAATAGCTTAAATTCATACTACTAATTTACGTACAAAATAGCTTCGAAAAGATAATTTATAGAATAGAATCTTTTGCCTGAAGACTAAAAAATAATTGACTGAGAATATTAATATCGGCATTCATTCCTTGTAAGTTTCCTCTAAGTTCTATTTTATTTTCATCCCCTTGCCTTGCATTTATCTCTAAAGACTCTAAAAGAGTAGTTACTTTATTCACTTTAGGAATTGATATATCTTGTTGTAAAAGACGAAAATCTGTTTTAAGACTAAAAAAATAACTCCCAGTCATTTTTTGAGTAGCTATATCCTGTTCAACTGTTGTAAAGGTTGCATTCAGTGCGTCTTGCTTCGCGTAAAAAGTATAATATGGTATCGCAGTTAAAACTCCTTGTTGAATGGCTCCCTGACTCGTAAGATAATCATTTAGCTTGTTCTCAGAACTTATGTTCATCATGATTGCAGGAACCTTCTTCTCTTGGATTTGTTTTATTTCAACTTTCTCAAAATTATCATCATACTCATAGGTAATGATGGTGTCTTTCTGAGTTGTAGTCCCTTTTATTGCCAGACTAAAACTACCGTTCACTTTACTTAAAAAAGTAGAAACTTCAATATTGTTCTTTTTAAAGAATGATGCTCCTTCTAATACATGCGCAACTACTTTCTTATGAACATCATTTTTGAAATTTGCATCTATATATAATTGTAATGATGCGTTTGGTATCGTCGTATAGGATGTTTCAGACTTGAAAGTTCTAGGCAATTCTGAATATAGCATCCCTTTTAAAACTGCCTTTCCATCCCTAAAATTCAAGGTTACTTCACTATTGCCTTTTAAATAGGTAATATGGTCATCTGAAGCTCTTAGCTTATCCATATAAAAATTATCCCTATCTGAAATAAGTTTATTCTCTAATAAAACATCATCAAATATAGACTTACAATCTTGATAGGCTATATTAGGACTAAAAGCAATTGATAGTCTTTCAGAATTCCAGGCAGCTATCATTTTTGATTTTTCATCTATTACATAGTTATACTGTTCTTTATGTACAGGAATATTTTTCTCCTTGAAATAACGTAAAGCATAGGCTTCAAAAAAAGTAGCATCATCAATTTTAAAGGTAGTAAATACAGTGTTTTCTACCTCTTTGATTGTGTAAAAAACGAGTGCATAAGGCAATAAATCTATTCCTTTTTCTGGTTCTTCAATCGTATCATTTTCTTTTTTTTTCTCTGAAAATTGAGCATTATTCCAATAATATTTTGGAGAAGATAGCGCATCAAAAATTAGTGTTTTCTTGATGTCATGAATACTTACTTTTATAACACTTTCAGCATCAATATGAACAACATTTTTGAAAACGACGGTTTTTTGATATTTCGTATATATAAAATACCCTATCACTAATATTACTAAAAGTGATAGGGTGATTTTTAAAAACTTTTTCATTAAGTCTTTTTATTAATCCACTAAAGCATCCATCACATTTATGAAATATGCCAAACTATTTTTATGTCCTTTACCTAATGGCGTATTTAAAATCATCTCTCCTTCTATGACATTACCTTTTATTTTTCCAATTTTAAAAATCACATCTTCAACGTTCTCTGAAATATAATTTAGTTTTTGCTCATATGCCTGTGGCATCATATCTACTGGAATTTGTGATACAATTTGTTTTCCATTAATATATATACTTGTTGAATTTTTAGCAATTAATTTTTTATGTTCCCTAGAAAACTTAGCATGAAATGACCCATTATGAATAGCCATCATATCTTTAGATGAATTTCCAATTAATAATGTATTGTCTTTAAAAATCATATACAAACTAAATGGCATATTCGGTATGTTAATTTGATACATTCCGTTTTGCTCAATTATAACACCTTCTTTACTACCTATACGCATTAACCTACTGAAAATTTCTTTTTCTTCAGATGTAATCATGAATAAGAAATTAGGTAGTGTTTCATTTTTAGTTTTTATAACCTCAGTACTTTCATAATTTTCATCATATTCGTAGGTGGTGTAGGTAACTTCCTTTTGTTCGAGACCTGTCATTACAAAAAGCATATCGCCTCTTATAATTTTTGCTATGGCTTCTTCGTCTAACAGTAAAGAAATTAATCGTGTACTTATAGGAATAAAATCTTCTAAGTGTTCTTTTTCAACACCTACAAACATGTTTTCCAACATTTTTGGATACGCATTCAAAATACCTTCTGTACTCATATTAATTGCAAAATAACCTTGTAAATTATCTTCGTTAATATATTTAAAGAAGTTACTATTCATTTTACCATTATACATCTCACGGCTATAAGATGCCATTTCATCATTCATGGTGTATATGGTTTTGATAGAAGCTTTGGATTCCTCGAAATTTAACTTAGATGTTAATGACATTCCGCCATAAAGACTTTTAAAATTGAACATCTCATAAGGGTTACTTAATCCTCCCAACATAAGAGGTAATGCTTGATCGTAAATACTTCCAAAATCGTTCACCCAAAGTATCGCTTCGTCTTTATCATTCCCTACACTTTTTACATAGTTGCTATTTATTAAAATACTCCCATTCTCATAGTTTCCAGCTAAAATGCTTTTCGCTCTTTCAAGTGTTTTTATTAAACTGGCTTTTCTTCTTTCTTCTCTTTCTTCCTCTCTTTTAACTCTAGCGTTTTCTCGTTCTATGGCTTGTGCCTTATAATAATCACTGGTATAATAATTATCATTAGAAGGCTCTACAGCGTCAATTATTATCTCTTCTTCATAGGATGCTTCAGCTTCTATTGGAGCTTCTTCTATTACAGCTTCTGGAGCCTCAATAGCAAGATCCTCTGCTACCTCGTAACTAGGCTCAACAACTGCATCTATTGCTGTTTCTGTTTCATAATCATTATAGTAATCATAGCTATACGCATCATATTTATTTCCTTCTTGAGTGTAAACAACCAATAACGTATCATCATTCCACATTGTTACAGCTGAATCATAAGAATCTGTAAAGTAGGATAAGCCCTGTTCTGTTATAAGATTTTCTTTTTTTCTATCAGAAAGCAAACTTAAAAACCCTTCTTTACTTTTTAAAGGAACTAAAAAACAATGTGTGAAAATACTTTCTTCTGCTTGCAAAAAATAATAGAAATTTTGGGTTACATCTATTCCTAAAGTTTCTAAACTTGTAACCTTGCCTTTAGTTTCTTTATCTAGCTCTTTAAGAAATAGTTTCCCAATTTTAGAATTTTCAAATTCTGAAGTTGTTACCAAATCAGTTATATTTTTTCCTTTTATAGCAAATACAACACTGGCATTACTAGGTATTTTAGATATTAAATCTTGGGATGATGCAACTAATGCAGCAAGACAGAAACTCGTAAAAAGTAGTATTCTTTTCATTATAAATTATGTGTTTTATGGATAATTTTTATTTAAATAGTTGGATTGTATTTGCTACACTTTTTTCTCCAAGGATAAGCGCCATTGCATCAATTTTTAAAAGCACTGCTTTTTTATTTGGTGAAACCTTTGCATTACTATTCGATACCTTTTCAACACTATCATTAAACCTATAAATGCTTGTATAGGTTGCATCTTCAAAGATTTTTCGATCTTCTCCTTTTAACTTATAGAATGATTTTTTTAGCGCAACATCGTATGTAAAATTTCGCTGAAAGTTATTGGTGTCTTTATCGTAAGAAAAGTTAGTGGTATTAAAATTAGTTTGTTCTTTTTTATTCTGTTTCCGTATGAGTTCTTGGAATACAGCATCTAAACTAGCGACCTTATCAAAATTACAAGAAATAGTAAATATATAGTTTTGATAATCGGCAGTTTTTTTAATATTCGTAATACCGTTTATGGTTTTAAGATGATTTTCGGCATCTTTCAATGCCTTATTTATATCATCTTTAGAGGGTACTCGGTGCCCGTTTACGCTATCTAATAACATTATAGAGGCAAGTTTGGTTTTACTTTTACTTAAATTAAAAGTAACTAACATTGTTCCACTCCCATCTGAATTCAAATTTATTTCTTCTAAAATTTCAAAACAACTGGTACATAAAGTAATTGTAAATGCTAATAGAATGTATTTGGTAATCTTTTTAATCATTGGTTAGCTATATGCTTAGTAAGTATGATAACTTTTATTTTTGTTACATATTATAGTAACTATTATTAAAAAATTTAATAAAATATAAAATACAATCATAAATGGTATAACCTGCAAATAAAAACTCCAGCTGATTGCTGGAGTTTGATTTTCTTATTCTGTTGGAGGGTTCATTACAAAGTCTTCCATAAATTTAGTGGTATAATTTCCAGCCAAATAATCTGGATGATCCATTAATTGTCTGTGAAAAGGTATTGTTGTTTTAACCCCTTCTATTACAAACTCATCTAAAGCACGCTTCATTTTATTAATCGCCTCTTCTCTGGTTTGTGCCGTAGTAATTAATTTGGCAATCATAGAATCATAATTTGAAGGAATTGTATACCCACTATATACATGAGTATCTAAACGAATTCCATGACCCCCAGGGGTATGTAATGTTGTTATTTTACCTGGTGATGGTCTAAAATCGTGATAAGGATCTTCGGCATTTATTCTACATTCAATGGAATGTAATTTTGGAATATAATTTTTTCCAGAAATTGGAACTCCACCAGCTACTAAAATTTGCTCTCTTATCAAATCGTAATCTATTACTTGTTCAGTAATTGGATGTTCCACTTGAATACGGGTATTCATTTCCATAAAGTAAAAATTACGGTGCTTATCTACTAAAAATTCAATAGTACCAGCACCTTCATACTTTATAAACTCTGCCGCTTTTACAGCAGCTGCTCCCATATCTTCACGAAGTTTATCGGTCATAAAAGGTGATGGAGTCTCTTCGGTAAGTTTCTGATGACGGCGTTGAATAGAACAATCTCTCTCTGATAAATGACAGGCTTTACCGTATTGATCGCCTACAATTTGTATTTCTATATGGCGAGGTTCTTCAATAAGCTTTTCCATATACATACCGCCATTACCAAAAGCTGCAGTAGCTTCTTGTACGGCACTATTGTATAAATCTTCTAATTTTTCTTCTTTCCAAACGGCTCTCATCCCTTTTCCACCACCACCAGCAGTTGCTTTTATCATAACAGGATACCCCATTTTTTTAGCGACTTTTTTTGCATCTTCGACATCTTTGAGTAAGCCTTCAGAACCTGGAATTGTTGGAACGCCTGCTTTTTTCATTGTTTCTTTAGCAGTAGCTTTATCTCCCATTTTGTCTATTTGATCACCAGAAGCGCCAATAAATTTAATGTCGTGTTCAGCACAAATTCTAGAAAATTTAGAATTTTCAGATAAAAAACCATATCCTGGGTGTATCGCATCAGCATTAGTAATCTCTGCCGCTGCAATTATATTTGGAATTTTTAAATATGATTCGCTACTTGGCGGAGGACCAATACAAACTGCTTCATCTGCAAATCTAACATGTAAGCTCTCTTCATCTGCTTTAGAATATACAGCTACCGTTTTAATCCCCATTTCTCTGCAGGTTCGTATAATACGAAGCGCGATTTCTCCTCTATTTGCAATTAATATTTTCTTGAACATCTTTTGAAATTTTAAATTTTGAATCCTAAATCTTAAATGATTTCAAATGGCTAAAAAATTACCATTTAAACCTTAGCAATTAAAATTTCTTATGATGGATCAACCAAAAATAATGGTTGATCAAACTCTACTGGTGAAGAATCATCAACCAATACTTTTACGATTTTTCCTGAAACTTCAGATTCAATATCATTAAAAAGTTTCATTGCTTCTATAACACAAAGCACATCTCCTTTATTAATAGTACTACCAACTTCTACAAAAACTGGTTTATCTGGAGAAGGTTTTCTATAAAAAGTTCCAATAATTGGAGACTTAATAGTAATATACTTTGCATTTTCATCTTTCTCGGCTTTTGCAGCAATTTCTACAGCAGTTGCATCATCATTAGCAACCGGTGCAGTAGCCTGCTGCATCATAGGATTATGTGCCATAGGTAATTGTTGCACATAAGTTGTAGGTTCAGAAGTAAAACCAGCGGCACCTGTACGAATTGTTATTTTGATGTCTTCCATCTCCAATTTAACTTCGCTTGCACCTGATTTGGCTACAAATTTAATCAAGCTTTGAATTTCTTTAATATCCATCGAATTCTAGTTTAATATAGTTGAATTTTTTTTAATTAGCAGTATACGCCCATTTTAAATAAATTGATCCCCAAGTAAATCCTCCTCCAAAAGCAGCAAAAACTAAGTTATCTCCTTTTTTTAATTGACTTTCATAATCATTTAACAATAATGGCAGTGTAGCAGAAGTGGTATTTCCATATTTCTGAATATTCATCATTACCTTTTCATGGTCTAGTCCCATTCTATTAGCGGTAGCATCAATTATTCTTTTATTTGCTTGGTGTGGCACCAACCATGTAACATCGCTATCCGTTAAATTATTTCGTTCCATTATTTTTGCTGCAACATCAGCCATATTAGAAACTGCAAATTTAAATACTGTTTTGCCGTCTTGAAAAATAAAATGTTGTTTATTTTTTACGGTTTCCTCTGTTGCTGGCATTATAGAGCCTCCACCATTCATGCTTAAAAAAGCTCTTCCATTTCCATCAGAACGCAAATATTCATCTTGTAAACCAAACCCTTCGGTATTTGGTTCAAAAAGAGCCGCGCCTGCTCCATCTCCAAAAATAATGCAGGTTGTTCTATCTGTATAATCGATTATAGATGACATTTTATCTGCGCCAATTAATAATACTTTTTTATATCGTCCTGATTCAATAAAACCTGCTGCGGTTGACATTCCGAATAAAAAACTAGAACATGCCGCCAACAAATCAAAAGCAAATGCATTTGTTGCTCCTATTTCTGATGCTACGTATGCAGCTGTAGAGGCAACTAAAGTATCGGGTGTTGCTGTACCTACTAAAACTAAGTCTATTTCCTTTGGATCAAGCTGCCTTTTTTTTATAAGATCTTCTGCAGCTTTGATGGCCATATAAGAAGTTCCTGCGCCTTCTTTTTTTAATATTCTTCTCTCTTTTATACCTGTCCTAGTAGTAATCCATTCATCATTGGTTTCCACTAGACCTTCCAACATTTTATTGGTCATTATAAATTCGGGAACATAAGCCCCTACCGCCGTGATGGCCGCTGATAGTTTACTCATTTAGAAACGATTTTGCGCTGAAAACTTTAAAAAAGCAACAAATTTCGTGAAAATTAGTGATTTTTAACGACTTTTTGCAACTTTTTGTCTAAAAGCTAATCTTTTTAAATATTAAATTACTGTCATAAAAAAACTCCCAACTTATGATAAGTGGGAGTCCATATAACTTTATGCAAAGTCAGTTATGCAACTGCTTCTTCTGTATTATCTATTAAAACCTGACCTCTGTAGTATAATTTTCCTTCGTGCCAGTGTGCTCTGTGGTACAAATGCATTTCTCCAGTTGTAGGATCTTTTGCAAGTGTAGGGGCAACAGCCTTGTAATGTGTTCTTCTTTTGTCTCTTCTAGTTTTGGAAATCTTCCGTTTTGGATGTGCCATTTTACAACTTATTTATCCGTTAATAACTTTTTTAATGTATCCCATCGGGGATCTGTTTCTTTTCCTTTATTTTCTTTTACTTCTTTTGGATGCAATTCTTCTAGTTTTTTAAGAGCTTCTGATTTTAAAGTTCCATCCAATACTCCTGGGTGTACTTTTTTCAAAGGCACTGCTAATACTAGCATTTCGTATACATATTGTGAAATATCTACTTGAAACTCTCCATGTGGAAGAATCAAAATTTCATCATTGTCATCATTAAACTCTTCGCCAAATTTTACTACTAAATTTAAATTAGCACTTATTGGTTGGTCATAAGGTTCATTAGTGACATCACAATACACATTTACAGTACCGTTAGAAATCATTTCTAATTCTAACATAGTACTTGACTTATTTAAAAGTACTGACAAATTTATTTCAGCACTATTAAACTCATTGTATTCAAAAGATTCAAAGAACGTATTATCAATCTTAAAATCAAATTCATGTTTACCTTGCTTCAATCCTGAAAAAGGAATCACAAACTCTTTATGCTTCTTCATGTTTGACACTTAATTAGTGCTCCTGCCACGTAAAGGCGGGTGCAAAGATACTATTATTTTACTAAAACCCAACTTTTTAGCTTATTTTGTAGAATAGCCTCAAGATGCTGATTTTACTGCTTAAATTAACTAAAAAATCTTTTTAAAAATTACTTTTAACGAAATTCTCGTTTTAATCGTGATTTTTTCAGTGGATTTGCTGTTAGCTCATTATATTCTTCTCTATTTCTAAAAATTTCTATTGCTGTAAATACTGCTTCTTTAAAAGAAGTATGATCAGCGATTCCTTTTCCAGCAATTTCATAAGCAGTACCATGATCAGGTGATGTTCTTACTCTAGTCAATCCTGCTGTGTAATTTACTCCTTTACCGAAAGATAAGGTTTTAAATGGAATTAATCCTTGATCGTGATATGCGGCTAAAATTGCATCAAAATTTTTATATCCATCAGAACCAAAAAAACTATCCGCAGAATAAGGACCGTAAATTAGTTGTCCATTTTCAAAAAGTTCATGTATGATTGGTTTTAAAACTTCATCGTCCTCTTTTCCAATAATTCCATTATCTCCACTGTGTGGATTAATTCCTAATAGTGCAATTTTTGGTTTGCTGATACCGAAATCTATTTTTAAGGATTTTTCAATCACGTTTATTTTACGTCTAATTAAGTCTGCCGTTATCGCTTGAGCAACATCTTTAACTGCAATATGATCAGTTAGCAAACCAACTTTTAATGCATCTGTAACCATAAACATTAAACTTTCTCCTTCTAATTCTTGTGCTAAATAATCGGTATGACCAGGAAATTTAAAATCTTCAGCTTGAATATTATTTTTATTGATCGGCGCAGTGACCAAAACATCTATACTGCCTTTTTTTAATGCTTGTACTGCTGCCTTTAATGATTTTATGGCAAATTCTCCAGCCTCTTTCGTTGCTTCTCCAAATTGAATTGTTGGAATCTCTTTCCAAACATTCACAACATTTATCTTACCATCTAATGCTTTTGATGCTTCTTGAATCCCGTGATAATTAATTTCAAGTTCTAAAGCACTCTTTTGAAAAGAAATAGTTTTATTAGATGCAAAAATAATTGGAGTACAAAAATCTAACATCCTAGAATCCTCAAAAGTTTTAAGAACTACTTCGCATCCAATACCATTTAAATCGCCAATAGAAATTCCTACTTTTATTTTTTGTCTTTCCTCCATATTATTTTATGGGTTTATAGTAATTTTACATTGCAAAACTACTTAATTAAAACGACACATGTTTACGGGTATCATCGAAACTTTAGGAGAAGTAAAAGCATTACAAAAAGAAGACACAAATCTTCATATAACAGTAAAATCAGAAATTACACATGAGCTTAAAATAGATCAAAGTGTTTCACATAACGGAGTGTGTTTAACTGTTGTTGCTATTGATGATACTAACTATACAGTAACTGCAATTGATGAAACTTTACAAAAAACCAACTTAGAAAATTTAGCGGTTGGAGAGTTTATTAACTTAGAGCGTGCTATGATTTTAGGTTCACGGTTAGATGGTCATATTGTTCAAGGGCATGTAGACCAAACAGGTATTTGTACTGCAATAGAAGAAAAAGAGGGTAGTTGGGTTTTTTCTTTTAAATACGATTCTACATTAAACAACCCTACTATTGAAAAAGGATCCATAACTATAGATGGTACAAGTTTAACTGTTGTAAATTCTGGAGTAAATACTTTTAGTGTTGCTATCATTCCTTATACCTATGAACACACACGTTTTAACACCTATAAGGTAGGCACTATTGTAAATCTTGAATTTGACGTTATTGGTAAATATGTTGCTAAACTAATTCAAAAAAGGGAAGTATAGTTTTCTATACTACTCAACCCCTTTACTGAATTCTTCAACTATATTTTCTGCTTTTAGTTTATCAAATTCTTGAACAGATAAAGAAATTGTTGATTCTGTTCCTCCGACAAAACCTGCAATAACTCCCGAAGTCTGTTCGTTTTTTTCTATAAATGCAATTCCAGCTTCTTCTAATAATCCTTTTAAAAGAATTACGGACACTTGATTACCGCTATATATTTTAGTATACTTATTTAAATCACTCATGATATTAATTTATATCTTAAAGATAATTGAAATAAAAAGCATTTTTGCTTGCAAGCCCTAAACTTTAATAAATATTTGTCTTTTATATAATACATAAGCAAGGAGCACATAAAAACTTACCACTGTTAGTGCATATAATAATGAGGACATTTGCATCGGCATAAAATCATGAACATAAATTGTATTGAACAGCCAAGAATGTATGGGTGAATTTTCATCAACTTTAATTATTCCGAATAGTTTAGCAATAAAACTGGATAAAAAGAATACCGTTATGGCATTCGCTCCTGCATACCTAAATAAACTTCCAAATTGTATTTTTTTAATATCTGTCAAGTAATAAATTAAAGCTAATACCAAGTTCGCCCAGCCTGCTGTTACCAAGACAAAACTACTAGACCATAATGCCTTGTTTATTGGAAAAAATAAATCCCATAAATGCCCAATAATCAAAAACAATCCTCCAAGGCCTATCAAAATAGTTGTTTTCTTTTGTTGTTTCGATGTTAATATTAAACCTGTGAAAATGCCTAAAATACAACTCACTATTGCTGGTAATGTACTAAAAACTCCCTCTGGATCATAATCCTTTTTCCACATGTGCGTGCCAAGAACATTCAGATCAATATAATTCGCCAAATTATTTGGAGCTCTATCAAAAGTAGGCGCAACTCCATTCACAGGAATAAAACCCATTGCAAGCCAGTAGCCTATTAAAATAAAAACAGATATCCCGATTAGTGCTTTCCAATTAAAATTAATAAATAGAATAGAAGTCACAAAAAACACAACTCCTATACGCTGTAAAACTCCTGGAAAACGGATAGCTGAAAAATCTTTAAAAAAAGGAAATGTTAAGGTAAACGCTCCTAAAAAAAGACCAAGTCCGATAAGTTTTAAACTTCGAATAGAAATTTTTTTATATGTACTCGCATCTGCCGTTTTGTTTTTATATGAGAATACTATTGAGGTTCCCACTATAAATAAAAAGAAAGGAAATACTAAATCTGTAGGAGTGTAGCCATGCCATTCTGCATGCATAAAAGGAGGATAAATACTTGACCATGTGCCAGGATTATTCACTAAAATCATCAAAACAATAGTCATTCCTCTAAAAATGTCTACAGATAGGATTCTTTCTTTCATTAGGTTTGTTTTAAATTCTAACTCAAAATTGGATAGCATTTAAAGTTAACTATTTTAGAATACTTTTGTAATAACCTTCTAAATTAGATTCGTGTTTTTAATTATTACATCAACTATTCCTATTTCTTCATGGATTTTAGCTTTTCTTGCAGCAGTTATTTTAGGAATTTCAAAATCAGGAATTAAAGGTATTGCCATTATAATTGTAACTCTAATGGCCATTGCTTTTGGCGCTAAAGAATCAACAGGCTTAATAGTTCCTCTTTTAATTGTAGGCGACATTTTTGCCGTTATTTACTACAACCGACATGCGCAATGGAAATATATTATACGCTTTTTACCTTGGATGCTATTTGGCGTTCTTATTGGAGTTTTAATTGGTAAAGATTTAAACGAAGAAACCTTCAAATTTGGCATGGCATTTATTATATTAGGTAGTGTTATAATGATGTATTGGTGGGATAGGCGAAAATCTAAACATGTTCCAACTCATTGGGCATTTGCAGGTTCTATAGGGATTTTAGCTGGGATAACTACAATGATTGGCAATTTAGCAGGTGCCTTTTCAAATATCTTTTTTTTAGCAATGCGCTTGCCTAAAAACGAATTTATAGGTACTGCTGCTTGGCTTTTTTTTATTGTAAACGTATTTAAACTGCCTTTTCATATCTTCGTATGGCATACTATAACTCCCGAGACTTTACTTATCAATCTAAAATTGGTACCTGGAATTTTAATTGGTCTTTTTTTAGGAGTACGATTAGTCAAAATAATAAAAGATGAGTTTTATCGTAAAATGATTTTAATTTTAACGGCTATTGGGGCTCTTTTAATTTTAATACGATAAACAATTTATAGTGCTAATTTTTCCAAATCCCAAAGTAAGGGTAAAATAAAATACACCATTAGGGTTAAAAAAAGTATTGAAATTATATTTAACCAAAAACCTGATTTTATCATATCGGAAATTTTAAGATAGCCCGATCCAAAAACAACAGCATTTGGAGGTGTTGCTACAGGAAGCATAAATGCACACGAGGCAGCAACTGTTGTCGCCACCATTAAAATAAATGGGTTAACCTCTAAATTTAATGCTATTGGAGCTAAAATAGGCATTAACATGGCTGCTGTTGCAAGGTTAGACGTAACCTCAGTTAAGAAATTTACGACTGCAACAATAATTAAAACTAATACAAACAACGACATTTCTTCTAATAAACCCATTTGATTTCCTAACCATACTGCTAATCCAGTAGTTTGAAAACCTGTTGCCAATGCCATGCCTCCGCCAAACAAAAGTATAATTCCCCAAGGTATTTTTATAGCATCTTCCCAAACCAATAATGTATTACCTTTTTTGCTTGATGGAATTATAAATAATACAATAGCTGCACAAATTGCAATAGCAGTATCGTCAATTCCTGGTATAAAGTTTTGTAATATAAAAGAACGTGTAATCCAACAAAATGCAGTAAGAATAAAAACAAAAAGCACGGCCTTTTCTTCTTTTTTCATAGGACCAATTTGTACCAAAAGACGATTAATTTCTTCTTTCCCGCCAGGAAATTCAACTTGCTTAAATTTATATGCTACTCGAGTTAAATAATACCAAGCAATGATTAATAAGATAATTGAAATTGGTAATCCAAATTGTATCCATTGTCCAAAAGAAATTTCAATACCATATGTTTTTTGTATAAAACCAGCAAAAACTAAATTAGGTGGCGTGCCAATTAAAGTAGCAATACCCCCAATAGAAGCAGCATAAGCAATACTTAACATTAGTGTTTTACCAAATATACTATTCTCGTTTTCATCAGTGGTTGGGTTGTCTTTTAACTCAGAAACAATAGACATTCCCATAGGTAGCATCATCACTGCGGTTGCTGTATTTGAAATCCACATAGATAAAAAAGCGGTGGCCACCATAAACCCTAAAATGATACGGTAAATGTTTGTTCCTATAATATGTATAATATTTAGTGCTATTCGTTTATGTAAATTCCATTTTTCAATAGCTATAGCTAAAATAAATCCTCCTAAATAAAGAAAAACATATTTATCGCCAAAAGCAGAAGTAGTAGCGCCAACATCTAAAATACCAGAAATAGGAAATAAAACTATGGGTAATAATGAAGTTACTGCGATGGGTACTGCTTCTGAAATCCACCAAATAGCAATCCAAATTGTAATTCCCAACATTAAATATGCATTTTCTGGCATACCCGTTGGAGGTGGAAAAAGATATAATAGAATAAAGGACAATGGCCCAATTAGTAAAGCAATCGTTTTTCTATTAAAATTCATTTAAAATATTTTGAAAAACAAAAGATATACAATTTTCACTTTCAATAGCTACTCTCGTTTTATTTTTATTCTAATCTTCCTTATTTAATATCGCTCTAAAGTATATATACTCTACCTTTTTACTCCAAAACTTTTATTTATAACATTTGAAAAATTTGAATGTTATTGCCGCATGTATCATTAAAGACCGCTAATTTTGTAACACCCATTTGGGTTGGTGGTACTGAGAATATAACGTCTGCGCTTTTTAATCTTTGGTATTCATCATCAATATTTTCAACACTAAAGGCAGTTGCTGGAATTCCAGCTTCAAATAACGCAAGCTGAAACACTTTTGCAGGTTCAAATGCTATTGGTTCTAGCACCAATTCTACCCCGTTTTGTTCTTCTTTTGAAACAACGGTTAACCATTTATGTTCTCCCATTGGTATTTCTGTCTTTTTTATAAAGCCTAAAATTTCAGTATAAAATTTTAATGCTTTTTCCTGATCTTCAACCATTAGGCTTGTTAATTTAATTTTCATCTTTTTATATTTAAGGTTTACAAAATTGAAAATTAATATTTAATGTGATTTATTAAAAATTGCTTTTTTTGAAATTAGTTGGCGTCACTCCAATATGTTTTTTAAAATAAATTGAAAAAGAGGAAATACTTTCAAACCCAAGAAGGTAACATACTTCTGAGACGGGCAAATCATTTTTAAATAATTCAACAGCTTTTTGAATTCTTCTCTCGGTGATTAATTGATATGGCGTTCTACCATAAGCATTTTTAAACAATTTAATTAGGTGGTATTTTGAAACAATTGCTTCTTTAGCAATAAAATTCAAATCAATCTCTTTGTTATAGTTTGTATCTATAGCTTGTTTTGCTTTTATTACTCTCTCAATAAGATAAGGCTTAAGAAAGTTCTCTTCACGAATTTTAATTATTTGCTTGTAGTAGTAGGTCACTTTCGAGAGTTATTTTAATTGCTTTATGTTCGTTATTATTAAGAAATGAAAGTTGTTATTTTAATTTCTGATAAAATTAATTTTTGGTTTATAAAACACGTCTTTGTTTTTATGAATCATATATGTATTTATGAGTATTAGAAAAATATTTAATAGATACATAATTACAAGGAAAATTAGATTAAAACGCTGGCTGTTTATAAAATATTCAGCATTCAATAAACCTTTTGAATCTATTTTATTAGCTAGTATTATTGAATTTAATATAAGCCCTGTAAATAATACAAGCGTCCATGTAATTTCAAAGTTTATAATGCTTTTCCCAATTTTATTTATGTTTTTTAATTTATCTTTTTTGGAAATCCACATTATTAGCGGAACTAAAATTCCTAATAATGGGAATAAAATAAAAGTAATGGTAGAAACATTCATTGCTTTTAAAAATCCACTATCTTCAATTACAGCCCAGTCAATTAATTCTTCAGGACTAACATTTAAGGCATTAGATATTCTTTTAAGGGTTTCCCCAGTAGGCTCAGTTTCTCCGTTTTCAATCCTTTGTATTGTCCTCAAACTTAACCCAGAATTCTCTGCTAATTCTTCTTGAGAGAATCCTTTTCTTTTTCTTAATTCTTTTACTTTCTTTGATAAATTCTTGTTCTTCATTTTTTTCGTTTTAATATTTCAGAACAAACCTATTTACAATTATAAGTTTTAATTGCGCCATATTTGCGTCATCTTTACGTCATCTCTGTCAATAATAAAATTATTGGTTTTTTTAATTCATTTTTTAAACAAAATATTTAAATATAAAACTTATAGAAATTCACTTCTATGCCTAAGATAACTGATTTTAAGCAACTATCTTCTTTACTATGACAGCTGTAGTTCTTTTTTTTCAAAATTTGATTTTGGAGCCTCACAAACTGAGCAAGTATACGTGTCTGGAACAGCATCAAAAAGGGTTTCTTTTTCAATACCAGCTTTTGCATCTCCATAAGTCTCATCGTAAACTGTAAAACAAGAAGTGCATTGGTAGACCATCTTTATCGATTGATCAGCTGGATTTTTTACTTCTTCTTTTTTAATCTCAATATGGCCTAGTTGTTTAAAATAGTTTTTACTAAGCTCCATTAGTAATCCTGGAAGTTCTATTTTATCAACATCGTAAGCATAAGCTTCATAAATATTAGTATTGGGGTCGAAATTTTTAAAATGCAATACATTATAGGTAGGCCGGATAGCAAAATCTTTTACAATCGTTGGCTGTGTATTTTTTTCAATAATAACGGATGCAAAATGAGATCTTTTACCAGAATCATTACTTAGTCCGAAAGTAAGCCCATAGGTGCTAATATCATTCTGATCAAAACTTAGTACTAGAAATTTTTTTAATTCTAAGGCTTCTAAATCATCTACGGGCAAATGCCAATTCATTTCTAATTGCGAATGTCGAATATTGATACCCCATTGACCTAAAAATTTTTCTAAATAGGGTCTACTTTGTCTTTTTATACCTTTTACAATGAGTGATTTCCATGGTGTGATGCAAATTTTACCAACTCCGTTATCTAGGCAAAAGCCACAAAATTCTTTTAAAAAGCTTAAATCATACCTGTTATTTCTCCAATATAAACCTAGCCAATATTGGTCTAATCCCATACGGTTCATTCCCTCATAATAAGGAAATGTAAGATAGGGTACCTCCAACTCTTTTTCTATAGTCTTATTATTAGTATCTAGGTTTTTGTTTAGAATAAAAAAGAGTTCGTCTACATCTTGAATATCTTCATAAATAGCCTCGATGGCCTTTGAAATTGTTGTAATATCCCAACTGTAAACTAAAACTGGATAATAAGTTGCCATTTTCCAATGTGGTAGTTTTATATTCAAATACCAATAATCTTCACTTTCCGATGCTATAAAATTGAGATTTCCACTAAAAATAGGTACTAAACGTTGTTTTGAATCTGTGATATTTATTTTAAGATTTGGCAGGTAATCAAATCCTTCAAGAATATATAAATATGTAGACCCTTTTAACCAATCTGTCATTTCAAAAATATCTGCACAAACATAGGATGATACTATATTTTGATAAGAGCGTTCACCTATAATGTCAGTATTAAATTTTGATATTCGTTCGAGTTGCTCTTCTTTTGCCGCTTTTAAAGGGAATAGTAAATCTTGGCGCGAACCAAAATAAACTTCAGTTAATCCGGCCGCCTCAAGCATTGTAATAACATCTTTCAATTCCCCTGGAGAGGTTACCCCTCCTTTTATTAATATGCGGTGTAAATCATCATTCATAATTCTGCTATTAATTGGTTAGCTGAAGTTGCTGTTTAAGAATCTCTTTAATTTCTGGTTTACAACTTCCACATCCTAAACCTGCCCCCGTTTCGGAGCAGAGTTTTGTGAAATCTGAACAGCCTCCCTGAATAGCATCAACCACATTACCTTCGCCGACCTGACTGCAAGAACAGACTAGTTTGCCTTTCATAGGAACCGTATTTGAAGCCCCACGGAGTAGCTCATTTCTTTTTTCAGAAAGTTCAATTTCTTCTTCTATAAGTCGTTTGAACTCTGCAAACTCATTTTTATCTCCCATTAAAATGGCACCTTTCAACGCATCGTCTTTTACGATGCATTTCTTATAAAAACGCTTACTAACATCCATCAGAATAATTTCTTCATAACTATCATCACCAGCTGGAGAATTTACCATTCCGATACTACATAAGTCTAAATTTTCAAATTTTAAAATATTCATTAAAACAGAACCTTTATAAATACTGCTGAAATCTCCAAGAATATAATTTGCTGCAATTGTTGCTTGCTGTTCTGCTGCTGAAGTGATTCCGAAAAGGGCATTATTGAACTCTGCAATTTCACCCAAAGCAAAAATGGCTGGATTGCTTGTTTGTAAATACGAGTTTACTAAAACTCCTCTTCTTGTTTCTAATTTTGTTTGCTTTGCCAATTCTATATTAGGGCGAGTTCCAATAGCATATACAATAGCATTACATTTTATGGTTCTTCCTGTTTTTAAATTGACTAAAATACTATGATTGCTTTTCTTTTCTTCAAAAACAGTACTTACTTCATTATCAAAATATAAATTAATACCTCGTTCTAAAACATCTTGTGCCAACAACCTGCTTGCGACATTATCTAGCTGTCTTTCCATTAATCTTGGCGCCCTTTGGATAATGCTAATATGTACATTTATCTTTTTTAAAGCAGCTGCAAGTTCTAGTCCTAAAAGACCACCCCCAACAATAACTACATGTTGCTCATCATTAGGCAACCCCGTTTCTTGTAAATACTTTTTTAATTTATCTGCATCACCACGTTCTCTCATCGTGAATCGCCCGGGAAGATTTATTTGTACATCACTAGGAACAAAGGCACGACTGCCTGTTGCCATTACCAATAAATCATAAGAGTGTATAGCATCATTTGAATCTGTTACAATTTTCGCCTCATCATCTATTTTTGAAATTCCAATACCTGAATGCAAGGAAACTTCTAATTTTTGAAGTTCTCCTTTTTTAAGTTTCTCTAAAGCTTCCCATGAAAGTTCATCACTAACATATTCAGGTAATAATACTCGATTATAAAATGGATCTTTTTCTTTTGAAAAAACATGAATTTCATCAATATCATTCTTTTCACGAAACGATTGTATAAATCGGTAAGCGGCAGCACCTGCCCCAATTATTACAATTTTTTGTTTTGGTTTTACATATTTTTCTACTTGAACCGCACAGTATTTAAAATCGGGTTCTTTTGAAATAGGATCTACTAAATCGTTAGTTAAATTATTTGCTCTGCCAAAATCGTTATTCAAGACTTTTCCCCAATGCATTGGTAGAAAAACAACCTGCTCTCTTATGTCATAATTAATAGTCACTTTAACCTGTACTTGTCCTCTTCGACTTTTTATTATGGCAATATCTCCCTCTTTTAATTGTCTAAGGTAGGCATCTACTTTGTTCATTTCTAAATAAGGATCAGGAATATGAGTCAATAAACGACTTACTTTGCCTGTTTTAGTCCTGGTGTGCCATTGGTCGCGAACTCTTCCCGTATTTAAAATTAATGGATATTCGGTATTCGTTTCTTCGGAAGTATTGTAGAGTGCGGCTGGAGCATTAAAATGTGCTTTTTTATCTGGTGTATTAAATAAAAAGTCATTGAATAAACGAGGTGTTCCAAGATGCTTATCATGAGGAACTGGCCATTGAAAACTACCTTCATTTTTTAATCGACTATATGATAATCCAGAAATATCAATACTTGTGCCTTTTGTTAATAAACAATGTTCGTCATAAACCTCACTTGCCGTATTATATTCAAAACCTTTATACCCCATTGCTTGAGCAAATCGCCATAAGATTTCTACATCTGGTAATGCTTCCCCTGGTGCATCGATAACTTTAGGAAGGTAACTAATTCTGCGCTCTGAATTTGTCATAGTGCCCTCTTTCTCTAACCAACCAGCTGCGGGAAGCAGTAAATCAGCATATGCAGTTGTTTCTGAAGAATGAGATATATCTTGTACAACGACAAAACTTGCTTTTTCAAGAGCTCTTTCAACCTTTTTTACATTAGGCATACTTACAACTGGATTGGTACAAATAATCCAAATAGCTTTTAGTTTGCCTTGTTCAAGAGCATCAAACATTTCGGTTGCTGTGTATCCAGGTTCTGGTTGAATTGGTTTTCCTCCCCAAAAATCAGATACTTCTTTTCGATGTTTTGGGTTATCTAGGTTTTTATGTGCAGCAAGTAAGCTTGCCATTCCACCAACTTCTCTTCCGCCCATGGCATTTGGTTGCCCAGTTAATGAAAATGGTCCTGAGCCTGGTTTCCCGATTTGACCAGTTAATAAAGACAGGTTTAATAAAGAAACATTTTTAGAAACTCCTATGGCACTTTGGTTGAGACCCATTGTCCACATAGAAATAAATCCTTTAGCATTACCTATATATTGGGCTGCTTTGCGAATTTCATCAGTAGAAATTCCACATTTTTCTGCAGCTTGTCTTACCGTTAATTGAAAAGCACTTTGTTTACATTCATCAAAATTTATAGTATGTTTTTTAATAAAACTCTTATCAATTTTTTTCTTTTCTATCAATAAACGAGCAATCGCATTAAAAAGAATAACATCAGTACCTGGTAAAATTTGCAAATGTAGATCTGCTGATGCACAAGTTTGAGTTTTTCTTGGATCGACAACAATTACTTTAACATTTGGATTTTTCTCTTTATGTATTTCTAATCTTCTAAAAAGAATAGGGTGGCACCAAGCAGGATTTGCACCAGCAATTAAAAAACAATCTGCTAACTCAATATCTGCATAAGAAATAGGAACAGAATCTTCCCCCACTGTTTTTTTATACCCAACCACTGCAGAACTCATACAAAGACGAGAGTTAGTATCTATATTATTGCTTCCTATAAACCCTTTTATAAGTTTATTGGCGATATAATATTCTTCAGTCAAACATTGTCCAGAAACGTAAAAACCAACACTATTAGGGCCATGTTTATCAATTATAGTTTTAAAAACAGCTGCTGCCCTTTCAAAAGCAGTCTCCCATGTAATGCGTTGCATAGGATGGTTTCTACTCCATCGCATTTCTGGATATAGTATACGATCACTGACATCTTGGGCAACATAATTGAGGTTTTTTCCTTTTGTACACAACATACCCATATTTACTGGATAATCAGTATCACCCTCAACGCTTATCAACCCTTTAGAATCTTTATCTACCACCATTCCACACCCCACCCCACAATAGGAACAAATGGTTTTATGTTTTGTATTCTTTTGCATGATCTTAAATATTGATACTCATATCTCATTTTGTAGTCGAAAGATACAAAATTACGTATTAATACGTAGTGATTATTTCATAATAGTTTCGTGGCAGTTTTATGCTATTGCTAATTAAAACTTCAAAAAATAGGTTTTAACACTATTATGATATAACAATAGTTTTCTTTATATGGAATTTTTAAGAGAATCTGATTTGAAGTTAAGAATCTCCATCACTATATGAACGTCAGCCGTTTAAAATTAAACCAAACTATACATTTGAGCTTTTTTTGAAAGATCTATTAAATTTTTAACATCCATTTTACGCATTAAATTAAATCGATGGGTCTCAACGGTTCGTTTACTATTTTGTAATTTTTCAGAAATCTCTTTATTGGTCAACCCAGAAAGTATTAATTCTAAAATTTGAAGTTCTTTACTCGTTAAATCAAAAGGGTTTCCTTCTATTTTTCTAGGCTTGGATGTTTCAACTGGTGCTTTATTAGCATGCAATAAATTATTTACTAATACATTTGAAATATCGCCGCTAAAATATTTACCTCCTTGTTGTACGGTACGTATCGCTTTTATAAATTCCGTTTTTCCAGTATCTTTCAACAAATATCCACTAGCTCCTGCGCTTACCGATTTCAAAATATATTCTTCAGAATCGTGCATTGATAATATTATCGCCTTTGCTTTTGTCCCTTGTTTATTTAAAGCCTCTACTGCATCAATACCATTCATTTCTGGCATACGAATATCTATAATTAAAATATCTGGATTTTTTTCATTGACCATAGCAATAGCCTCTTTACCATTTGAAACTTCAGCTACTACTAAAAGATCTTCTTCCTCTTCAAGCAAAGCACGTATACCATCTCTTACTAAAGAATGATCATCTGCTAATACGATCCGTATATTTTCATTCATAAACTCCCTTATTTATACAAATATAATTTAAAAATACGTAGCAAGTACTTAGCTGTAATAACAAAGAAAGCTATCCGAATTCATATAAAAAATGATTCAAGATAGCTTTTATGAAGTAAACTTATTTAGTTAACTACGTATTCTATTTTGCTGTATTTAAAAATTTTGGTTTTATAGTTAACATTGCCCATGCCCAATTTTGACTTCCAGCAGCGGCATCTTTTGTGGTGCCTTTTAATTCATACATACCATCACTAGCAAACATTTGAGAACATCCAAGCGCAAAGCCGTATGCTTTAAATTTCTTAGAAAACACTAAATCTATTTCTGTACCTAATGATTTTTCTCCACTTGGAAGTGATTGTTCTCCTCTAAAATTTAGTGCTTTTACCATCAGGCTGGATGTTTCGCTCATGGTAAAATTAGCACTTAAGTGGACATCAAATAAACCAATAGAATTTGCGTGATTTCCAACATAAAAATAATCCATAAAGCCATTAAACTTGTGATTTGTTCCATATAAAGGGAAGAATGCACCAGTTTCTCCAGTACCTTCATCATTACCACTAATAATTTCTACTCCTGCTCCCAAGGTAATTTTATCAGATGCATTTAAACTCAAATCTAGGCTTGCTAAATAAGCGCCTTTTACAGTAACATCTCCTTGTCTTTCTCCCGTTTGTAGGAACAAATTACTAACAAGTCCTAACTTCCCTTTTGTATAGCCTAAATGGGTGCCAAAAGTTAACAAATTATTTGTTCCATCAGGAGTTGTTTCATCATCTTCATATGCCTGAAAACCATTATTTAGCACTAATAGACTTCCGGAAAATGAATTCCAATTATGTTTTAAGTAGAGGTATTGCATTGTTTTATAAGAGAAGAAACCTGTTGTTGAGTATTCTGCGCCAATTGATGAAAATCCTGATAAGTCTGATTTGTCTTGATTAAATGCCAAACCAACATCTAACAGAAATTTATCATTCTTATACTTTAAAAGTGCAGCATCATGATTACGAGCTTGCTGTGTCCAACCCACAGAACCGAACATCCTTTGATCATCATAATCTATTGTTTGTCTTCCGATTTTTGTAGAAAATCCAGCGCCTAAGTTTAGTTCAGTCCAAGCTTCAAAAATCGTAAAAGAATTATTAGCATCTATAGGTAGTAATTGTCTATTCTCTCCCCAAACCATAACATCTTGTAAGCTTAAGTATACCTTGTAAGATTCATCGTTATAACCAAAATTTAAACGAGCCCTCGTTGAAATTCCGAATCCTGCATCCGCATTTTCTGCAATAATACCACCATATCCATGTCGATATTCTGTTCTTGGTCTAAACTCACCATCTATGGTAAATTGCGCAGTTATATAATTAGAAATTAGGCATATCAATCCTATTAAAAAATGTTGATTTTTCATTTTATTAAATTTTAGTTGATTTTTGTTTCTTGATAAAAGTGCTTTGCTATTATTATTTATCAGCCATTTGTACTGTCACTTTTCCCGCCTTAACAGTTTCATCAGCAGTAGCAAATCTGATTGCTAAAGACAAAATTGCTGCTAAAACAATGAAACCTCCGATTATAAAGTATCCGCTAGAAACTGCCGTTGCAGAAGCAACAGTTTGTGCACTTTTTATTATCTCTTCTCCTAATCCACTATTGGCGGAAATGGCAGTACTTTCGGCAACTGCAGATTTAGATTTTAGTAACAATGCTGCTAAAAAAGCACCTACGTTACCACCAGCTCCGACAATACCAGAAATAGAACCAATTGCTTTTTTATTAATAAACGGAACTACCGAAAATGTAGCACCTTCTGCCATTTGTACCGTTAAACTAAAGGCAATTAAAAATACCATTCCGAGTAGTAGACTTGTGGTTATTGAAAAAACAGAAAGCATAAATCCTTCCGCGGCTAAGATTACTGCCAAGAAAATTACTCTCCCTCTCAATCCGTTTTTATTTCCAAATAGATCGCCAAAATAACCCCCTAAGGTTCTTGCAAAAATGTTCATTAATGCAAAAGACAATACCAAGTTTCCTGCAAAAGTACGTTCCAATCCAAACCTATTTTGCAAATAGTCATCCATGGTTCCATATACAGTTAATTCAATTCCAAAACATGCGGCATAAACCAAAAACAAAATCCAAACTCTATAATCTTTTAAAACACTTAAAAAAGAAACTTCATCTTTTTTGAAAACTGGCATTTCGCCCGTAGCTTTCAATTCTTTAAAATTTCCTTCTGGAGTATCTTTCGTAAAAAAATAGTATACAAATCCCATTGCCATACATAAAACACCTGCAATTACCATAGAATAGCGCCAAGCAATTTCATCGGCTATACCAAAACTTACAACGGCAGCAGCAATTAATGGCATTCCTAATCTATTAGCTCCCCCACCTAGATTTCCCCAACCAGCTGAAGTAGCATTTGCAGTACCAACAATATTAGGCGCAAACATTATAGAAGTATGGAATTGTGTAATTACAAACGATGCCCCAATAAATCCAATAAACAATCTGCATATTAAAAACTGTAATGGAGTTTGTACGAAGCCTAAAAGAATTACAGGAATTGCTCCAAACACGAGTAAATAAGTGTAACATAATCTAGGTCCATATTTATCACATAATTTTCCAATTGCTAACCGTGCGAATACAGTACCTGAAACCGCAAGGATTATAGAATTCCATTTTTGCGAAGGTGTTAGCCCTAAATCTTTCACAACATCAGGCATAAATGGCACTATTCCGAACCATGCAAAAAAGCATAAGAAAAAAGCTAATGATGTTACCCAAAATGTCCGCATAGGAACACTTTTAAAGTCTTTAAAGTTTAATTTTGTGGCTTTGTTAGAAGTGAAGTTTTTCATATTAGTCGATTTATAAAAGATTATATACTTACTTTATTAAAATCAAAATTACGTATAATTACGTATTTATACTTATATTATTAAAAAATATTAAATATTAATACGTATTTTTATAGAGCTCTCAGATTTTGCAGGTGTATTTTTTCGAAAAATTAAAAAATGAATCTAATTTTATAGAATTTCACATTTTAAAGAACTGTTAATGCAAAACTAAATCACTAAAAATGAATCATTTCGCCGATTTATAGGCCAATAAATGGATCAAGGCAGAACCGTTATACTGACCAAACCGGCTTCATTAAAAAAGTGTTCCCTAACTGAAAGGAACAGCAATAGTACTCGAAACTCTTGGAACAACACTTATTGGAATTCCAAAAGATTCTACATATTCAATTTCTTCAATAGCTCTACCAAACACAAATGAACCTCCTCCTTTTAATCGAACCAAATGCCCATTTGCAAAAGCTTTCTCTACTATTAGCTTATTTATATCATCTTGATTTAAAGAATGTGCTCCACAACGCTTACCTACGTATATTTTTGGAACATCACATCTATTTCATCAAGTAATTCTTCACTTATTAAAGCATCATATAGAATAATATTGGCCATTTTTAAAGTATTAAAACCTCTCCGTGTTTAAGTCTGAACTACCGGAATCTGCAACGAGTATAGTAACTTATGGTAGAATTGAATTCATCATCATTTCTAATTTTTATGGCTAACAATTATCAATATGGCAACAAAACTACGTATTTATTTTTATAAAATTATATACAATATACGTAATTATACGTATTTTTGTGTTTATAATACCTAAACAAGTACGTATGAAAACTGTAATAGTTGTTGGAAATGGAATGGTAGGTTATAAGTTTTGTGAAAAATTTGTAGCGAAACAAGGCAGCGAAAATTATAAACTTATTGTTTTTGGAGAAGAACCAAGACCCGCATATGACCGTGTGCATTTAAGTGAGTTTTTTAAAAATCAAGATGCAAAAGCTTTAGAAATGGCTCCAACAGATTGGTATGCTGAAAATGGTATTGAATTAATTACTGATGAACGCGTTTCAGATATCCATAGATCCACAAAAAGAATTACTACTGTTAAAGATCGGGAATTTTCATACGATTATTTAGTGCTTGCTACTGGCTCATCAGCATTTGTTCCTCCTATTAAAGGAGTTGAAAAAAAAGGTGTTTTTGTTTATAGAACTATTGAAGACCTCGAAGGCATGCTTGCCTATGCCGCAAGACTAAAAGAAAAAAATCCTTACGCAAAAGCAGCAGTTTTAGGTGGTGGCTTATTGGGCTTAGAAGCAGGAAAAGCAGTTATGGATATGGGTTTAGAGCCTCATATTGTAGAGTTTGCTCCTAAATTAATGCCTAGACAATTAGATTCTAGAAGCAGCCAAGTATTACAATTAAAATTAGAATCTATTGGATTGAATATTCATTTGAGTAAAGCAACCAATCAAATTTTAGGCGATGAAACTATTACAGGACTTGAATTTGGTGAAGATGATATCTTAGATGTTGATATGTTAGTTATTTCTGCAGGTATTCGTCCTAGAGATGAATTAGGAAAAAATTGTGATCTAGAAATGGGTGTTCGAGGAGGAATTAGTGTAGATCATAAAATGCAAACATCAGATAAAAACATCTATGCCATCGGGGAGATTGCACTTTATAATAATATGATTTATGGTTTAGTTGCTCCTGGTTATGAGATGGCTAATGTAGCTGCCGATCAAATTCTTGGAGTTTCAAAAACAATAATGGCATCTGAAATAGACATGTCTACTAAATTAAAATTAATCGGAGTTGATGTAGCAAGTTTTGGAGAACCATTCATGCCTGCTTCAAAAGGGCACTCTATTATTTTCGAAAATAAAACACAACATTTATATAAAAGAATTAATATAAGTCTTGATGGTAAAAAGCTTTTAGGAGGAATCTTAGTTGGTGATGCTACTGACTATAGTATGTTACATCAAATTTATTTGAACAGTATGCCAATTCCTGCAGATGCATCTAAACTAATATTACCAGCAAGCGAAGGCGGTGCTTCTTTCGGGAGCGTTATGGATTTACCAGATGCTGCCGTTATTTGCTCTTGTGAGGCTGTAACCAAAGGTCAAGTTTGTTGTTCAGTTACAGATGATGGTAATGAAACTGTAAAAAGTATTGCAAAAGCTACTAAAGCAACTACTGGCTGTGGCGGTTGTAAACCAATGGTCACTGATTTAATAAATGAAACACTTAAATCTTTAGGAAAAGTAGTTAAGGAAGTTGTTTGTGAACATTTTGATTATTCGCGTCAAGAGTTATATGATATCGTAAAAATGAAAAATATTCATGATTATGATGATTTATTAGATACACATGGAAAAGGGAATGGTTGTGAAATATGCAAACCAGTAGCAGCATCAATTTTTGCAAGTATCTACAATGAAACTGCTAACAAGCAAGATACTATTCAAGATTCCAATGATAGGTACTTGGCCAACATTCAACGTAATGGAACATATTCGGTTGTGCCTCGAGTAGCAGCTGGAGAGATTTCACCTAAACAAATGATTGCCATGGGTAGAATAGCTCAAAAATATGATTTGTATACCAAAATTACTGGTGGTCAACGAATTGATATGTTTGGGGCCAAATTGCATGAACTTCCACTAATTTGGGAAGAACTAATTGCTGAAGGTTTTGAAACTGGGCAAGCTTACGGTAAATCATTACGAACAGTAAAAAGTTGTGTAGGTTCTACTTGGTGTAGATATGGTATGGATGAAAGTGTAAGTTTCGCTATAGAAATAGAAAACAGGTATAAAGGTATCCGTTCTCCTCATAAATTTAAAGGAGGTGTTTCTGGTTGTATTAGAGAATGCGCTGAAGCCAGAGGAAAAGATTTTGGATTTATAGCTGTCGAAGGTGGTTGGAATGTATATATCTGTGGGAATGGTGGAGCAAACCCAAAACATGCTATTTTACTAGCTGAAAAATTAGATAAAGAAACTGCCATTAAATATGTAGATCGCTTTTTAATGTTTTACATCCAAACAGCTCAACCATTAATGCGTACGGCTGCTTGGTTAGATAAATTAGATGGTGGTATTGATTATGTGAAAGATGTTGTTATTAATGATTGCTTAGGAATTGTAGACCAATTAGATAAAGAAATGCAATTTATGGTAGATACCTATAAATGTGAATGGAAAGAAGCCGTAGAAAATCCTGAAATACGAGCTAAATACACCCATTTTGTAAACTCTGATGAAGAAGATGAAAATATTGAATTTGTTTCCTTAAGAGATCAAAAAATGCCAACACCTTGGGTATAAAATATACATAAACTTTAAAAAAAATATCATGCTAGATTCCCTATTAAAAAATTACACAACAACTACTTCAGAAAGTGTAACCCTTTGGTTTAAAGCAGCTCCTGTATCAAAATTTCCAAAAAACGGCGGGGCTTGCGTAAAATACAAGCATAAGCAAATAGCTGTTTTTAATTTTACTAGGCAAGGAGAATGGTATGCTTGTCAAAATTTATGCCCTCATAAAATGGAAATGGTTTTATCTCGCGGTATGATTGGTGAAGATATGGGCATTCCAAAAGTGGCATGTCCTTTACATAAAAACACCTTTTCTTTAAAAAATGGTGAAAATTTAAATGGCTCTTTAGAAGCTATCGCCGTATATCCTGTAAAAATAGAAGATGGTTTTGTGTATCTTGGTTTTTCTGAATAGCTTTGAAAGAAACCCCAATAGCATATGGCAACATCCGATAAATTAAAAGAAGCTTTTTCTCTTTTTGATCAAGCAAATGAGAAAGACCCAAATAGAGAAGAGTTTCAAGGAGAAACCTACGCTAAAGAGGTTTTGTACGCTATCCGAATGACGGATAAATTAAATGAATTTGCACCTAATGCGCCGGAAGCATTAAAACTTACAGCGCGTTGTCAACACATTTGCAGATGGGAAATTCCAAGAGAATCTTATGAAATGAATAAAATAGGATACTTAAAGTGGCGGCAAGATCTGAAAAAATTTCATGCAGAAAAAGCAGGTGGAATTTTAAAATCAATAGGTTATGATCAAAAGACAATTGACAATGTAGCGTTTCTTTTAGAAAAAAAACAGTTGAAAAAAAATGAAGATACCCAAACCCTAGAAGATGTTATATGTTTGGTGTTTTTGGAATTTTATTTTGAACCATTTGCAAAAAAATACTCCGAAGAAAAACTAATAGATATTCTTCAAAAAACATGGCGAAAAATGTCTGAAAAAGGGCAAAAAACGGCTTTAAAACTGCCACTTTCAGAAAAATCTTTAACCCTTGTTAGTAAAGCTTTAAAAGGATAATTAGCTTAATGTAATCTACAAAATGATAAATGAGTGAAAACAAATTTAAGCAACCTTTAGATACGACTACTTTTTTAAGAATGCAGAAGTGGTATTTGCTTGCATTAGCTGCTATTGCAATTACCATAATTATCGCACAAATTTTAATTCAATTACATCTTAATTCACAATTAGACGATTCAAGAGTAATTAATGTTGCTGGAAGACAACGCGCTTATAGCCAAAAATTAGTAAAGGAAGTTTTATTACTTAAACAAAACCTTTCCAATCAAGAAAAGCAAAGGATTTTATTAGAAATTAAAAAAACAATTTCTGTTTGGAGTATTTCACATGAGGCACTTCAGTTTGGAAATGATTCTATGGGAATTCAAATAGAAGAACATTCTGATATACTTTATCTTTTTAAAAAAATAAAACCTCATCATACGGCAATGATTAAGGCTGCAGAAGATGTAATTTCACAACAGAACAATAATAACATTACTATTTCTAAAGGGTATCAAGCAGATGTTGAAGTACTTCTAAAAAACGAAAGAGTGTTTTTGAATTTAATGGATAACATAGTTAATGAATATGATATTAGAAGTAAAACAGAACTTGAAAAACTAAAATATAAAGAATACGTTTTATTTGCTTTCTCCCTATTGATCTTAATATTGGAGATTCTTTTTATTTTTAGACCGCTATCTTTTCAAATTAAAAAAATCATTTCTAGACTAATAAAAAGTCAATTTGAAGCTGATACAAATACAAAAAAAATTCAACAACTATTTTTAGAAAAAGAAAAATCTTTACAGGAGTTACAAGAGTTAAATTTTGTAATTGATAATGCCGCCTTATTTGCGAGTATTAAAAATGATGGCAGTGTTGTTTTTATAAGTAAAAAATTTCAAGCTCTTTTAGGAATTGATTTTCAGGAATTAACAAACCCTTTCTCTGAAATACTAACTACAAACGAAGGTCAACAGCAATACTTAAAAGAAGTTTTAAAAAGTAACCGAAAAAATATACGTTCTGAAGAAATAAAAATTAGTACAAAAAAAAATGGTGATTTTTGGTTAGATATGTCCATTATTCCTTTACATCAATCTAGTAAACAACAAAGTATTTTAATTTTGTGTTCAGATATTACAGAACGTAAAGAAAATCAGGCAAAGGTTGAACAATTGACAAAGCAAAATTTTGAAGATAAAATGCATCAAAAAAAGGTGCAAGCTAGTCAGATTGTTGAAGGTCAAGAGGAAGAGCGTAAACGAATAGCAAAAGATATACACGATGGCATTGGACAAATGCTCACGGCTTTAAAATTCAATATAGAATCTATAAATATAGAAAATAAGGATAAAACGGCTGAAAAAATAGCCTATTTAAAAACGCTATGCGCGGACTTAATTAAGGGTGTTCGAACAGCAACTTTTAACCTAACTCCTCCAGAACTTAGTGATCATGGTATATTTCCGGCATTACAAAAAATGACGTCTGAATTATCTAAATTAACAGGGGAAAACATTCTTTTTGAAAACAAAACAGAAAAGAATATTCGCTTTGATTCTTTAGCAGAAACCAATATTTACAGAGTTGCTCAGGAGGCGGTAAATAATGCTATTAAATATGCTCATGCAAACTATATTCTTTTAACTATTAGTTATAACGATGGTATTTTAAGTGTTATGATAGATGATGATGGCCAAGGTTTTAATGATGCTATTTTAGAGAAAATACCAAAAAATAGTAGTGAAGGTGGTATGGGACTCTTTTATATGAAAGAAAGGATAAGTTATATAAATGGCAGATTATTTATAAACTCTAGCCCTGGAAAAGGCACCAGAGTTACCATTAATTATAAAACAATTGAGACTAAAAAATATTTAAATGAAAATACGAATTAAAGGAAACACCATAAGATATAGACTCACAAAATCTGAAGTAGAGACTTTTTCAAAAACTGGATATTTTTCAGAACAAACCGAATTTTCAACTACTATTTTTTTATACGAATTAAAGGCAAAAGAAGGTATTTCTGGTCTTGAAGTAGATTTTGAAAACAATACAATAACTGTATATTTTCCTGATGCAGAAAAAAAAGATTGGGCTAGTAGTAACAATGTTGGTTTTGAAAATAATTACACGACCTTAGCCGGAAAAGAGCTTTTCATTTTAGTAGAAAAAGATTTTGTTTGTATGGATCAAACAACTGAAGATCAGTCTGATAATTACCCAAATCCAAAAGCATAGTTTTAATAAAAAAATTTCTTTATTTTAACCTAGCCCTACTACATGTTATTTATTTCGTCAATTAAATTTGCGACTAAAGATGTCCATCCCGTTTGGTGTGATGCTCCAACTCCTCTGCCATTATCCCCATGAAAATACTCATAAAATAAAATTAGTTCATTAAAGTGTTCTTTTGAATAAATTTTATCGTGTAATGCATGCACTATTCTATTTCCATCTTTATCTTTTTCAAATATAGATATCAATCTTTTGCTTAATTCAACACTAATTTGATTTAATGTTAGAAGGTTTTTAGTTCCTGTAGGATATTCAAATTTTAAATCATCTCCACAATAATTATAATATTCTTTAATTGCTTGAATAAATAAATAATTCATAGGAAACCAAACCGGGCCTCTCCAATTTGAATTTCCACCAAAAAGTGATGTTGAAGATTCACCAGGCTCATAGTTTATGCTATAGTTTACACCATTAATTCCAATATTGTATGGTGTTTCGTGAATTTTAGAAAGAGATCTAATTCCAAAAGGACTTAAAAATTCTTTTTCATCTAATAACACTTTCATTAAAATTTGCATTCGATCTTTTGGAACCAATGAGAGTAATAAATCGTCACCATCTACAAACTGTTGCACTACAGGATATTTTAGCGTATCCATTCTATGTTTTTTAAACCATTGAGCGCTTTTTTTAAATTTAGGAAGTTTTTCTAATGTTTCATTCTTAATACAAAGAACTGGAACTAATGATAACATTCCGGCAATAGAGCGAATTTTTATTGATGTAAACTGACCATCTGGTAATATTAATTTATCATAGAAAAAACCTTCTTCCTGGTCCCAAGTACCCTCGTTCTCTATGCTAATTTTATTTAACGCTTCAGCTATAAAAACAAAATGACCAAAATATTTTGTGGCCATATCATCATAAGAATCATCCTCAATTCCTAATTCTAAACTTATTTCTAACATATTTAAACAATACTTTGCCATCCACGCAGTACCATCAACTTGTTCTAAAATTCCATTACCAGGCACGCCATGGCTTCTATCAAAAACACCAATATTATCAAGTCCTAAAAATCCTCCTTGAAAAACATTGTTCTCACGACTATCTAAACGGTTCACCCACCAAGTAAAATTTAGAGCCAATTTATTAAACATGCGTTTCAAAAATTGAATATCTCCTTTACCTGTTTTTGCTTTTTCTGATTTGTAAATATGAATAGCTGACCATGCTTGAACAGGAGGGTTTACATCACTAAAATTCCACTCATAAGCAGGTATCTGTCCATTAGGAGCCATATACCATTCTTTCGTAAATAGCAATAGTTGTTGTTTGGCAAAATGTGGGTCTACTAAGGCAAGTGTCGCGCAATGAAATGCAGAATCCCATGCTGCATACCAAGGATATTCCCAAGCATCTGGCATAGACATTATATCATGATTTCGAAGCGTTTTCCAATTACTATTTCGGCCTGAAAATCTTTCTACAGCAGGTATTGATGCTTTAGAGTCTCCTTTTAGCCATTGCTCAACATCATAATTATAATATTGTTTTGACCACAATAAACTTGCAAAAGCTTGCTTTTGAATTTGTTGTTGGTCTTTACTTTTTATTGTGTTTTTATAAAATTCTTGACACTCTTCTTCTCTGGTTTTAAAAATAGTTTCAAAATTACTAGAAAAAGGCTCTTCAATAGTTTCTTTTGTTAATCTGAGCTTTATTGTTTTTGATTCTTTTGAAGCCAAAGTTAATTTATATACAGGGGCGAATTTTGTGCCGCTTTCTAACTTTGTTGCTAGTTTATAATTATTAGTGGTAACTGCTTCATGAAATAAATCTTTTTTATAAGGATGTTCATTTTTTGAATTAAAGACAGCCTGCATATTGGTTTCATTTTCTGTAAAAAGTAATTCAGATGCAGTATCAAAATATAAATTATAATTGCCAACATAAATATGCTCAATAGCTACAAAAGGGGTTTTATTTTGAATTTTCTTTTGAATTTTTGGCTTTTGAGGCATGTCAACAAAACTCCAATAATTGCGAATCCATAACGTTGGTAATAAATGAATAGGAGCTGTATTTTCGCCTCTATTACTTATTGTTATTTTAATAAGGATATCTTCATTATCAGCTTTGGCATACTCCGTAGCTACATCAAAATAGGCATTATTATCAAAAATTCCTGTGTCTAATAATTCATATTCAAGCTGATCTCTTCCTCTATTTTTATTTTCCTCTAGCAATTTAGTATATGGGAATTTATTTTGAGGATACTTGTACAAATGCTTCATATATGAATGTGAAGGTGTACACTCTAAATAATAATATAACTCCTTAACATCTTCACCATGATTACCTTGTGGCCCTGTAAGTCCAAATAAACGTTCTTTTAAAATTTCATCTTTTCCGTTCCATAAACTAACGCCAAAGCAAATATTACAATAGCGGTCTGAAATTCCGGCAAGAGCATCTTCTCCCCAGCGATAAGCCCTACTTCTAGCATGCTCATGCGGAAAATAATTCCAAGCATCACCATTCGCACTATAGTCTTCTCGAACAGTGCCCCATTGGCGTTCACTTAAATAAGGGCCCCATTTCAACCAATCTTTTTGTTCGGAATAATTTTCTTCTAATCTTTTATATTCTTCTGTATTTTTATTCATTCTTTTCTTTAAAACACCTTTTAATTTAAATGGTAACCTCTATTAAGTCTTAATTATAAAATTATGGTATACTAAAGATAGTGATGTTTAAAAACACTTACTGTAAATAAAATGGTATTTGAAAAATTAAATCTTTTCTTATTGGAGAAATTAAGAAGAATACACAATGATCAAAAACGAGTTATTGAATCCGTTTTAAAATCAATACTAAAATGTTTTGACGGTTTTCCATTAAGGCTTTTCTTGAAAATAGCCCCCCATAATTTAAGTTCTTTATCTTCCGAAAGTATTAAATTATCACATACAATCTTGTATTGTTTTATTTGTTTTGAGCCAATTTCATTAAAAACCAATTCATCTGCCATTTTTATTCTGTAATAATCATATATCATATCTTTCCCTGTCCATGTTTCAAAATCTTTTATCTCTAATACATTTGATTTCAAAAAGTCTTGAACAGCAAATTCGTTATTGAATTTTAGTAACAATTCTTTACCCGTCATTTTTGAAAGTTTTTCTCTAAAAGCTACTGGCCAATCTTCTGGTAAAAATCGAAGTCTAATTAATTCTTTTAGATATGTTTCTGTAAACTCTTTATAGGTTTTTGATTTAAGGATTTCCTTATTCCAAATACTTGAATCATTTACATGTTTTAAATACTCATATTCCATTTCATATAATGGGAAAAGTTCATTGAATTTAGGTACAGAATCTAAAATGATGGTTTTTATTTCAACTTTTTCTTTTGAGCTTATGGTCAACAACTTATAAGCAGGCATGTACCCCGCCAAGGATGGGGTTTGGATATTCACTAGGGTGTTTCCACTTTTAGTGGTGTACTTTCCGGTATCATTTATGTGCATATGTCCTCCAAAATGCAATTGTAACCCTGCATCAGCAAACGCCTGAGCAACTTCTTCTGGTGGCACTCTTTCTAATTGCATTTTATTTTTACCAAATAATAGTTTTAGTTCTTCGGTAGCTCCATCATTATATTCTACCATTGGGTAATGACTAAATGCTACTAAAGTCTTATTTCTCTTCTTTGCTTCTATCGCCACTTTTTTTACCCAATTAATCAAATATTTTTTGTGTGTAAGCACATTTGCATAGCCTAAACTTGCTCCTCCAAAATCTTTCGGATTTTCTGATACATCAGACAATTTATCTTTAGGTAAATATACATTAGCATCAATCGCCAATAGCCAAACCCCATCTATAGGTTCTACCACATAACTAGCGTCAGGGACTTCTAATTTATTTACTCCAATTTTATATTTTCGATTTTGAAGTTCTGCTTCTTTTTGTCCATTTTTAAAGCTGTAATTTTCATAGGTATAGTTAGAAAAAGGAGTCGCCCAGTAGGTATAATCTGATTTTGGGAAAAATCCAAAATCTTTTAGCTCGTTCATTATACCCTTATAACCCCACTCTTTAACATCCGCAGTAATTATTGAAGGTAAATCATCTAATCCTTTAGCATTTATAAGTCCTTTAGCACTTACTATCGCCTGATTTTTTCCGCTTTCTCCTAAATAATCAGTTTTACCAGCTTCTTGTTCAAATGGGCGAACAGGATCGTGATTACCTGTGGTTATCAAAAATGTTATTCCATATTTTTGGGCATATTTATCTAAGAGTCTACGTAGTGCAATAACATTCATAGGTTGTCCATTATCACTAAAATCTCCTGGTAAAACAACAATTTTCACTCCCTTTTTTACCACATCATCTAAAGCCGCTATAAATGCAAAATAGTTTTCATTAAAAAGTCGTGTTGATTGCAACTGCGAACTCATGGTGCGAATTGTATTGTATTTTTCTGTTGATGGATTTTTTATGCCATGATACTCCGAATCAGAAAAATTTGCATAGATATCTTGTAAATGCACATCGGCCATAAAAGCAATTTGTATGGATGTTTTATTTGAAGGTTCTTTTTTAGCAGAACAACCCAAAATAAAAAAACTCCAAATAATTATTTCAACTTTAAAAATACGGTGCATGTACTAAAATTATTTTTTATGATTCGTTATAGCTTTCATCATTTTATGATAAATTTCATTATTCTCATAAATACCATTAAATAAATTTTCTTCATCTCCTTTGGCGAATACAGGGATTAAATCTCCACTATGTTGATCATAATTAAAGTAAACCTCAACTTTTTCTGGCACTTCTTCTTTTTCTCCAGTTTCTGAATTCAATTTATAGAATTTACCAATACTAGCGCCACCCGTTTCATGATCTGCAGTTACTACTAATAATGTGTTTGGATGCGCTTTCACGTAATTTAAAACAACACCTATAGTTTTGTCAAAATCTAACTCTTCTTGTATCAACATTTCTGCATTCATTGCGTGACCACCCCAATCGATATACGAACCTTCAATCATAAAAAAGAAAGGAGCTCCCTTTTTAGTAAAATAGTCCAACCCTAATTGGGTAGCATCTTGTAAAAAACTTTTTCTTCCTTCTATTTTTGAAGGTAATCCTTCTTCTGCTAATATATATCCGTTTTTTTTACTCAAATCAAAAGCTGATACGTTAATAGAATCTAATTTATAATTTTTAGATAGCATTGTTGTATAAAGATTCTTTTGATCTTCTCTTTTGGTGAAATGTTTAAGGCCTCCCCCAGCAAAAAAATCAACATTTGCATCAACTAGTTGCAAAGCTATCTCATCTTCTAAATCACGATCTTTTACATGGGCATAAAAGCTTGCAGGAGTTGCATGCGTAATTGAAGTTAAACTAACCAAGCCGGTTTGATACCCCTTTTTTTGTAGAATTTCTAAAATGCTAGGCAATGGCAAGGTATCCTTTGAAACGCCAATAGCTCTTTTATAGGTTTTTTCACCAGTTGCAAAAGCGGTAGCACCGGCAGCAGAGTCGGTAATTTTATGACTTGTACTTGAGGTTTTTATTAACCCGATGTTCTCAAATTGCTCAAAATTCGGTGTACTTTCCCCAAAATAAAAAGCTGTAGATATTTGAGGCAATCCCATACCATCTCCAATCATAAAAATGATACTTAGCGGTTCTTTTTTATTTTCCTTTTCTTCTGATTTTATATTTGTACAGGTAATAAATCCTATAGAAATAATAATCAGTGCAGTTCTTTTTACTATTATTTTCATTTTATAAATAGGAGGTTTTATAAATTAAAAAAAGGCAAGAAAATTATTCTTGCCTTTTATATTGTAGCTATTCTACGTTTTTAGTATCCTTTATTTTGCTCTAAATACCCTGGTGTATTAGAAGCTCCATCAATAGCAACTTGTGGAATTGGAAACAATCTATGGTTTACATCTGTATCTGATTTTTCAGTCCATGAATCTTCGTAATGACTAAAACGAATTTGATTTACACGTCTCAAACCTTCCCAATAAAACTCAAAACCAAGCTCACGATATAGAATATCTAAGTCTATTGATGTAAGTGCTGCAGCAACTGGTGTGCGAGCAGTTCTAGAAGTTCTAACATTGTTTACATCAGCTAATGCACCTGCATTATCTCCTTTTCTTAATTTTGCTTCAGCACGCATCATGAAAATTTCAGCATAACGAAGTAACACGATATCAACACTACTGTAATTGTTTCCATCTGGAGAAGTATGACTAAATTGATATTTTGATACTCGATACCCAGTATGATGTAACCTACCTTCATTTGAAAAATCGATAGTTAAGGTAAGATCTACATAGCCTACATTTTTATCTGGTCCATTACCTTTAATTTGTTTTACAGGATAAATTCTAAATCCTTCATCACAAGTATAAAAAGCACCATTCTCATCTTTTCTAGCTGCCCATGGAATCCCTCTTAAAATTCCTCTATCAATTTCAAAATCTTCAGCTGCAACACAGTAGTAGTGATCTTCATCATTTAAAGGAGAAAGCCCAGTAAGATCTTGTAATTCAGCAGGAACTTGAGCATTATTTTGATAGAATCTAGAATCTGCATCTGCTGGGTCAACATTACCATATGCATCTACCCATGTTTGGTAAAAGTCTGATGTAATTGCTGGTCCATCTGTACCATCAGCACTTATAGCTTCTGGTCTTGGGAACATAGAGCCTGGTATGGACCAATATGCCCAACGATTGTTTTCATCTTTTAATACTCCTCGTTGATCTAAGGCAAAGATTAATTCGGCATTATCGTGGTTATCATCATTGAATAAATCAAAATATTCAGGAGATAAGGTAAATTTACCTGAATTAATAATGTTGTTAGAATAGGTTATCACCTTATCCATATCTTCAGTTGTGAAGTTAGGAGTTCCATAAGGATCACGATATACCGCAGCATTTAGGTTTAATCTTGCTAAAAGACCCCAAACAGCAGCCTGTGTCATTCTTCCTGAACCTTTATTTGTATTAATCACATCAACAACTGATAACAATTCACTTTCGATATAATCAATAGCATCTTGTCCGCGAAGTACCTCCGAAGTTTCAGATGAATCTTCTTTTTTGAATACTAATCCCCAACTATCTAAAGTTAACATGTTTAAATAAGCTCTAAGTGCTTTCATTTCATACAGCGCTCCTTCAGCTTCTGAATTTCCACCTTCTGCCAATGGTGTTAAAACTTCAATTGCAGATAATGTTCTAGAAATGTTTTTAGTCAATTCATTCCATGAGCTAGTTACTAAATCATTGGTTGGAGTAATGGTGTGTGCATGAGTTGCTAGAAATTTACCTCCATCATACCAATCTGTTCCTCCACGGTATGGCAAAATAGCTTCGTCACTAGCAATTAATTGCAATCCAAAATAATTGGTATGAATCCATGTTGATGATATTTGACCATAGGCTGGTGCAATTGCGCCGCTGATAGCATCAGCTTGACCACTTCCTGTTAAGGATTCGTCTAGCACCTCTTCGTTTAAATTTGTACAACTCCAGTTTATTACTAAACCTATTGTAAGAATTGTAAATACTATTTTATTTTTCATTTTGAAATATTTTTTTTAGTTAAAATGCCACATTTAGGCCAAATAAGACTGTTCTGCTTTTTGGGTAACTGAAATAATCAATTCCAAATGTTTGAATCCCTCCAACTGCGCTACCTGTATTAATTTCAGGATCATATCCGCTGTAATCTGTAATTAAAAATAAGTTTTGACCTGTAACAGTAAAACGAATATTTTCCATTAAATCTCCAAGACCAAATACCGAAGGATTTAAGTTGTACCCTAATGTTGCATTATTTAAACGTAAGAAATCACCATTTTCTATATATCTTGTAGAAACTGTGTTTGAGTTGGTAGAAGCTTCATTTGAAAACTCAACAGATCTGTCAGTTGTGTTGAAAGAATTGACAATATTTCCTTTATTAAATGAAGACATAGCAACATGATTGTAAATTTTATTACCTCCTGCACCATTAAAATTCAAGCCTAAATCAAAATTCTTATAATTAAGATTTATATAGAAAGCATATATATAATCTGGTAAAGCACTCCCCGCCACGAAACGATCATTATCAAGAATTTCACCATCATTATTTCTATCTACAAACTGGTTTAAACCATCAGCACCTATTCCATCAAATTCCAATAAATAAAATGATCCTATTGATTCTCCATTAAGAACTCCATTAATAGTTGCTCCTGTTTGTCCTGCACCTTGAGCTGCACCAGTAGTTAATATTTTATAAGGAGAGTTAACCACTTCGTTTTTAGTTAAAGAAATATTACCTCCGATGTTATATGAAAAATCGTTATTTCTATCACTTTGATAATCAAGTGCTATTTCAACCCCGTTATTCTTTATTTCCATATTAGGAATGTTTGTCCAATATTTATCGACAGGCTGAATTGGATCAACTGGAGAAACTTCTAATAAAATATTTTCTGATACTTTATTAAAATAATCAACAGTACCTGTTAATCTGTTATTGAACAATCCGAAGTCTAACCCTATATTGGTTTGTGTTGAAACTTCCCATTGAATGTCTGGGTTTGCCAAACGTGTATAAATAGAACCATAAGGGTATCCACTTAAATCTGTCGCGCTAGGATCTAAAGGATATGTGTCATTCCCTGTATTACTTTCTGTATAACTTGCCTGTGTTATTTTAGAAGGAATTTCTTGGCTACCGGTTTGACCCCAGCTTGCTCTTAATTTAAGATTGCTAAAAATATCAGAATTTATTAAGAAATCTTCTCTGTTTATGTTCCACCCTAATGCAACAGATGGGAAGTATCCGTATTTATTATTTTTTCCAAATTTTGATGATCCATCGGCACGCATTGTAGCCGTTAATAAGTATTTGTTATCATAGCCATAGTTTAATCTTCCGAAGAAAGATTGTAACTCGTTCTTAGTTGCATAAGCAGATTGAGAAGTTGGTTCGCTAGCAGTTTCTATTTGATATCTTGGTTCTACACCATTATCTGGAAAACCCTCTAAATAAAATTGCTTTTGACTTACTTGTGTCTCTTGATATGTTTGACCTACTAAGAATGTAAAATTATTTACATCCTTATTTAAAGAATATGTTAGTGTGTTTTCTACTAGCGTATTACTGTTCGTAGTAGTAATAGTATTTAATGATCCTATAGTTGTATTTGTAGCTGTAGTATACGGTATATTTTGTATATCTCTACCAGTCGAAGAATAATCAACCCCAAGATTCAATTTATAAGTTAGACCTTTTACAATTTCAAAAGAAGGAGAAATATTCGCCAAAATACGGTTGTTATTCGTAAAATCTCCATAAATAGTTTCACTAATTAAAGGGTTAAAAACATCATTACTTAAAACAACTGTTGGCGCTCCATTAGTATACGCTGGGTCAGTAGGGTTCATAGTAAGCATATTATTTACTACTGATCTTGAATCTGGTCTGGTATTATCTAATTTAGTAGCTGTTAGGTTAAAAACAACATTAAATCTATCATCAAATGCTTTTTGAGATAAATTTAAACGCCCTGAGTAACGCTTTATATTACTATTTCTTAAAATACCTTCTTGATCATCTACTCCAACTGAAGCTGCATAGGAAAATTTATCAGCGCCACCGCTCATAGAAAAGTTAACATTTTTAGAAATAGCTGTTCTTGTTAACTCATCTTGCCAATCTGTATTTGCACCCCCATCATATAGTGTTCCACCTGAGGCAACAACTTGTTCACGAAATTCATCTGCGCCAAATACATCAACTTTATTGGCTAATGTTGAAAATGCTGTTGATACAGAAAAATTCATCTGTGATTTGCCTGCTTTTCCTTTTTTAGTAGTAATTACAATAACTCCATTTGCCGCTCTTGATCCATAAATAGCAGCAGCAGAAGCATCTTTCAACACATCAATACTTTCAATATCTTGAGGATTAATAAAATTTAATGGGTTTGATGCAACACCATTTCCTGTATTATCAAGTGCAAAACCATCAACAACATAAAGAGGTGTAGTACCTGAGCGTAAACTTCCAACGCCACGAATAATAATATCTTGTGAAGATCCTGGTTCTCCACTAGCTGCTGATACATTCACCCCTGCAACCTTACCTTGTAAAAGCTGTCCAGCGTTTGCAACCACTCCTTTATTGAAGCTCTCGCTTTTTACAGATGAAATTGCACCCGTTACATCTGATCTTTTTTGAGAACCATAACCAACGACTACAACATCATCTAACATAGTTGCATCAGTTTCTAATTGAATAGATAAAGAATTGTAATTTTCTATCTGTACTTCCTTGCTCTTCATTCCAATAAATGAAACTTCTAAAATATCTCCTATTTTAGCTTCTATTACAAAGTGGCCATCAAAATCTGCGATAACACCATTTGTTGTTCCTTTTATTAAAATACTTGCACCTGATAATGGTACATTCTGATCGTCAAACACAACCCCTTCTACCTCGGTTTGAGCCCAAGAGATTGTGGTTATACTAACTAAAAAAGTTAGCATCAATAATTTCAGCTTTTTCATCATTTTCTTCGGTTTGTTAAATTTTGCACAAAGAAAAGAGGAGTATTTATACTATTTGTAAACTCAATGTCAAGTAAAAATGATGTTTTTTAAAAATTAATGTTTACTATTTGTAAACTTAAAGTGAAATTTATTTTTTAAATAGATATATAATATAGCTAAGTCTTTTAATTATATAGTATTAACAAAGATTTCACTCAATAGAAATCAGAAACATTAAATTAACATTTATCCTATTTTACTGATTGAATACATTTTTACATTCGTTCTTTATCAATAAAATAAATAAGTTTGACCTGAAAATTATAGGCTTTCATTACTTTTAAAAATCGGTCTATCTCTTAAACAAAAGTGCTCATGAAATTTTTAATATCTTATTCCATTTTCCTAGTTTTCTTTACACTTAACATAACATACAGTCAAGAAAATAGTATTCATAAAATACATTCTCATAACGACTATGAACATCCAATTCCATTTTGGACTGCATATGTTAATGATGTTAGTTCTATTGAAGCAGATATCTTTTTAAAAAATGATACCTTATATGTTACCCATGATCCTTCAGAAATAAAAAAAGATCGGACGCTAGAAAGTTTATATTTACAGCCACTTCAAAAGGCAAAAAAATTAAGGTTTGGAAATCAGCAGGAACTACAATTGTTAATAGATGTGAAGTCTGATGCCGCTACTACACTAAAAACTCTTATTACAACACTTGAAAAATATCCAGATTTAATTAATGATGAGCTCATTTCTTTTGTTATATCAGGAAATAGGCCATTACCTGAAGACTATCTAGATTATCCAAAATATATTTTGTTTGACTACCAAAGTCTAGAAAATGTATCAGATTCTAAAATATGGAATAAAATAGCACTGGTTAGTTTACCATTTTCTAAATTTTCAAATTGGAATGGGAAAGGAAGACTTACTAAAGATGATTATGAAAAAGTGGCTACAGTAATTACAAATGCACACAGTTTTAATAAGCCATTTCGTTTTTGGGGTGCGCCAGATTCTAAAACAGCTTGGAAAGCTTTTACAGATTTAGGGGTTGATTTTATAAATACAGATATGCCTTTTGAGGCTTCAAAATATCTTAAAACATTAGATCTACGCGTGTATTACAATACATTTCAATCTCCAGTTTATAAACCAACTTTTACTTCAGATAAAAAAAATACTCCTATTAAAAATATCATTTTATTGATAGGTGACGGCAATGGTCTTTCTCAAATTTCATCAGCTGTTTTAGCCAATAAAGGAGAATTAACATTGACACAACTTAAATCTATCGGTTTTTTGAAAACACAATCTGCAGATGATTTTACAACAGATTCTGCTGCTGCAGGAACAGCACTTGCAACTGGTGAAAAAACCTACAATAGAGCTATTGGAATGGATAACAATAGGTTAGCTATTGAAAACATTACTGAACTATTAGATAAACACAACTTTATAAGTGGTTGTATTACTACTGATGAAATTACTGGAGCAACACCCGCTTCATTTTATTCACATCAAATAGATCGAGATATGACTGAGGGAACAGCAAATGATCTTGTAAAAAGTAAATTATCATTATTTATAGGTGGTGGAAGTAATCATTTCACGACTAAATTTTCTAATTCAGACTTTTCGATTTTAAATACGCTAAATGAAGTTGCCATTAGTAAAAAACAAAAAGTAGGTTACTTTTTATCAAAAAATGGAGTGCCAAGTATGTTAAAAGAACGTGGAAATATATTGGCTGAAGCGACAAAAAATGGCCTAGCTTTTTTAAATGCTAAAAACAAACCTTTCTTTCTTATGGTTGAAGCTGCCCAAATTGATAGCAATGGTCACACCAATAACATTGGAGGGATTGTATCAGAAGGTATTGATTTTGATACTGCTATCACTGAAGCGATTAAATTCGCAGATACCCATCAAAATACTTTAGTAATCATCACTGCTGACCATGAAACTTCTGGTTTGAGTATTCCTCAAGGTAATTTAGAAAAACAAATGATTGAAGGCGATTTTACAACTTATGACCATACAGGAACAATGGTTCCAATATTTGCTTATGGTCCGCACTCAGATACTTTTTCGGGTGTTTATGAAAACAATACTGTTTTTCATAAAATTATATCTCTATTGGATTTAAAGTAAACAGAATAATACTAATTTTAAAATAGATTTAAAATTCATTTTTTACATCAATACAAGCTTATATTCAAATTGAAGATAAAAAACGATACCTTAAACTTTAAATAACAATCTTATAACTTAAAATAGTTTACAAATAGTAAAATACTATACTATATTGCGTTATAATATTTACTATTTGTAAAAATAAAATGCATATTCTAAAAACATCCTTGCAAAATTCAAAATTTCTAATCTATGGAGGTCTAACTTCATTTGGAACTTATTTTTGCATGTATGCTTTTAGAAAACCATTTGCTGTTGCCACGTTTGAAGGTTTATCATTATGGGGTGTAGATTACAAAATAATTCTAATCATTGCCCAAGTTATTGGATACATGTTATCCAAATTTATTGGTATTAAAGTAATTTCAGAATTAACTCCTAATAAACGCATTTATTATCTTATAGGTTTAATTCTGATAGCGGAATTTAGCCTTACTTTATTTGCTATTGTACCTGCTCCTTATAATTTCATATTCATGTTGCTTAACGGCTTGCCTTTAGGTATGGTATGGGGCATTGTTTTTTCATATTTAGAAGGAAGAAAATTTACTGAAATTTTAGGCGTTGCACTGTGTTCTAGTTTTATAGTTTCTAGTGGCGTTGTTAAATCTGTAGGGCTGTTGGTTATGGAAAACTGGTCTGTCTCTCAATTTTGGATGCCAGCTGTAACTGGGGCTCTTTTTTTAATTCCTTTTGTTTTTTTTGCTTGGCTTTTAAACAAAATGCCAGCTCCCACAGAAGAAGATAAAAATTTAAGAACTGAACGAAAGCCAATGAGTGGAAAGGATCGAAAAAAAGTTTTTTTAACCTTCTTTTTCCCTATTGTTATTCTTGTTATTTTTTATACACTTTTAACCGCATTAAGAGATTTTAGAGATAATTTTTCTAGAGAATTGTGGGATTCATTAGGTTTTTCTGGTGACGCATCAGTATATACTTTATCTGAAGTGCCTATAGCCATTTTAGTGCTTGTTATTATAGGACTTTTAGGGATTATAAAGAACAATTACAAAGCGTTTTTATCGTATCATTATATTTTAATCATGGGTAGTGTGCTGATTGGATTAGCAACCATTCTATTTCAAACTGGTATTATATCTCCAATGCTTTGGATGATTTCTGTTGGTTTTGGGCTCTATATCTGCTACGTACCGTTTAATTGTATTTTTTTCGATAGGATGATTGCTACTTTTAGAATAAAAGGAAATGCAGGATATCTTATTTATGTGGCTGATGCCTTTGGGTATTTAGGAAGCATGGCTGTCCTTTTATATAAAAATTTTGGTCAAAGCAATCTTTCTTGGCTTCGCTTTTTTATAAATAGCACTTATTTTATTGCCATTATAGGCACGTTAATCGCTATTCTTTCTTTGTTCTATTTTAAAAGAAAACATAGTCAAGAGAATACCAATTTTCAACCCGCAATAAACGCTCCAGAACTATGAGGCAAAAGTATGATTTAATTGTAATAGGAGGTGGCATCCTAGGTACCTTTCATGCCTATCATGCAAAACAAAAAGGCTTAAAAGTTGCTATTATAGAAAAAAGCCTATCCCCTCAAGGCGCAACAGTACGCAATTTTGGACAAGTTGTCCCTTCAGGAATGAATACAAAATGGCAAGCCTACGGACGTGAAAGTCTTAAAATTTATAAAGAAATTCAAGCAAAATTTAATATTTCAGTTCGTCAAGAAGGTTCAGTTTATTTGGCCTCAAATGAAGAAGAAGTTCAACTTATAGAAGAATTAGCAGTAATTAATAAAGCCAATAATTATACTTCAATAGTATTGACCAAAGAAGAGTGCTTAAATAATTATGCTGGATTAAGAAGTGATTATGTAAAAGCAGGTCTTTTTTTTCCTGACGAAGTTATTGTGGAACCTAATGTAATGATCAATAAAGTGCATTCATTTTTAAAACAAGAAGGGATGGACTTGTTCTTCAATACAAAAATTATACAATGTGATGATTTGATTAATGGCGTTGTTTTAACAGCAACTACAGGCGCTACTTTTTTAACTTCAAAAGTAATCATTTGTAATGGTAGCGATTTTCAAACCTTATACCCATCTGTTTTTAAGGATAGTGATTTGATTGTTTCAAAACTTCAAATGATGTCGACAAAAAAACAAAAAAACTATGCTCTAAAAGGTTCAATTCTGACAGGATTATCTATAAGACGTTATGAAGCTTTTGAAGAATGCTCATCTTATAAATCAATTAAAGAAAAAGAAGATCAAAATTCATTAGAAAAAAAATGGGGTGTACATATCCTTTTCAAACAAGCTAATGATGGTTCTATAATTCTGGGAGATTCTCATGAATATGCGACTGCAGCTAAAAGTGATACATTAGGATTTGATTTAAATATGGATATAGATAATTTTATCATTCAAGAAGCAAAAAAAATTATAGCCCTCCCATCTTATAAAATAAAACATCGTTGGTTTGGTATGTATTCACAATGCGAAAATAAAGATCTTTACCAAAATAAAATTGGAGAAAACATTCATATTGTAACTGGTATTGGAGGTAAAGGAATGACTGGAAGTCCCGGATTTTCAAAAGAAAATATTAACACGATTTATAATAAATAATCAAAATGCATAATATAGAATTAGTTGTTTTTGATATGGCAGGCACAACTGTTAATGAAGACAATGTGGTATATAAAACTTTACAAAAAGCCATTAATAATACAGGTCGAAATTTAACCTTAGACTTTGTTTTAAAGCATGGTGCTGGTAAAGAAAAATACCAAGCAATTAAAGATATTTTAAAAGAAGAAGATGGGCATCATCACGATGATGAAGCTACAGTACTATTTGAAAATTTTAAAACCCTTCTTAAGAAAGCCTATGAAGATTTAGAAGTTACTACCTATACTGGTGTTGAAGATTTAATAGATTTCTTAAAGAAAGAAAATATTAAAATTGCTTTAAATACTGGTTATGATAAAAACACCGCTCAATTTTTAATTGATAAAATGAAATGGAAATTAGGAGTACAATTTGATGCGCTTGTCACAGCTGATGATGTAAAAAAAGGAAGACCAAACCCTGATATGATTTTTGAAGCAATGAAAATTCTTCAAATTGATAGTCCAGAAAAAGTAATAAAAGCTGGAGATTCTATTATTGATATTGAGGAAGGAAAAAATGCCAACTGCGGAATGACTATCGGGGTAACTACTGGTGCACATACTAGAAAACAATTAGCTTCAGCAAGTCCAACTTATGTTTTAGATGCTCTTTTAGAATTAAAAGACATTCTTTCAAAGTAAAAACATTGATTACTGCCTAAATAAAAAAGTAAACAACCAACATTTTTGAAGATACTTTACCTTTATTTATTGGAACATGGGGGATTCTACCATCAAAAAAAATAGAATCCCCTTCTTTTAATAAAACTTCTTCTTCACCTATTTCATAATAACATTCACCAGAAAGTATATATTTAAATTCATAGGCATCAGTGGTAACTTTTTCTCTTTCAGAATTTGGAGCAACTTCTAATAATACAGTTTCAAACCCTAGTGATGAGACTTGTTTTCCAAAAATATATTTGTAAGTAAACCCAATTGCTTCATCTTCTTTCTCAATTATGGCATTCTCTTCTTTTCTAGAAACAATAAAATTTGCACCATTACTTTGGGGCATTCCCATAAAAAAATCAGTTACTTCAATTTCTAAAGAATTTATGAGCTTTAACAATACTGGGAGAGATGGCATTGTTCGTCCATTTTCAATTCTAGAGATCAAACCATTAGTAACTCCAGCTTTTATAGCAATATCACTTATTGTTCTATTACTAGATTTTCTAATTTCTTTTAAACGTTTTCCAATACCTATTAAATAGTCTTCCATTATGTATTTTTCCGAATTACAAACATAACCTAATATACTTTTTTCAATTTAAATAATTTCAATTTATATCATTTTAAATTACGATATTTTTTAAAAAGTAAGAAAATATTCACAATAAAATAATTGAGTATTTGTAAATAAAATTGGTTAACCTTTTAGTAACGTTTTTAATAGTTAGATAGCAATCATTTAATATAAACAGCCATTTACTTTAACTTATACACTAGATATTTGTTTCCTATTAATTAACCAAAGTTTACAAATACGAAAACATGAACAGAAAAAATTTAGTGTTGATATTTGCATTATTTGCATTTATTACAATGCATTCCCAAGTTGTATTTACGGGAAAGGTATTAGATGAAAACAACGATCCCTTGCCTGGTGCTTCGATTGTTGTAAAAGGAAGCAGCGCAGGTGTTGCTACAGATTTTGACGGAAACTTTGAAATAGAAATTCCATCTGGAAATCAAATTTTAGTAGTTTCCTATATTGGGTATCTCTCTTCAGAATACACAACTAATGGGAAAACATCAGGAGAGATTTTATTACAACCCGATTCACAAAAATTAGATGAAGTTGTTGTAACTGCTCTTGGTATTAAAAAAGAGAAAAAACGATTAGGATATTCCGTTCAAGAAGTAGAAGGAGATCTTACCAAAGCTAGAGATCCAAACGTAATGAACTCATTATCAGGTAAAGTTTCTGGTTTAGTAGTTGCTGCATCTGCCGAGTTTTTTAGCAGTCCAAATTTATATTTAAGAGGTAAAAAACCTTTAATTGTTGTAGATGGAGTGCCTTTAGGAACAGACACTTGGAATATTAGTCCTGATGATATTGAAAGTATAAATGTGTTAAAAGGAGCCAATGCTGCCGCATTATATGGTTCTGCTGGTGGTAATGGTGCAGTACAAATTACCACAAAAAGAGGGACAAAAGACTCACGTGGTTTTGTTATAGAATTTAATCAAAACAACATGCTACAAGGGAGTTTTAACGCTGTGCCAAAAACACAAAATAGTTATGGCCCTGGTTCCTATGGAAATTATGCCTTTTTTGATGGTAAAGGTGGAGGAATAAATGATGCTGATTATGATCAATGGGGGCCAAAATTTGACGGTCAACTCATCACACAATATGATAGTCCTTTAGATGAAAACGGTAATCTAATACCAACACCATGGTTGGCAAGAGGTGCAAATAACTTTGATAATTTTATTGAGACTGGCTTTTTAACTACAAATAACTTGACAGTTGCTTCACAGTTTGATAAAGGAAATGTTCGTTTTTCTATGTCGCACACCTATCAAAAAGGAATTAACCCAAACACAAAGTTGAATGTTTACAATTTTAACCTAAGTAGTAAATACAACTTTAGTGAAAAAACATCTATAGATGCCAGTGCAAACTTCAATTTTCAAACCTCACCTAATAATCCTGATGTAGAATACGGTCCAAATAGCTACATATACAATATGCTTATTTGGGGTGGTGCAGATTATGATGTTAGAGAATTAAGAGATTACTGGCAAGAAGGAAAAGAAGGTATTCAACAAATAAATTTTGAATATACGCGCTATAACAACCCTTATTTTATGGCTTACGAATGGTTAAAGGGCAAGCAGACTAATGCATTTACAGGGCAAGTAACACTAAACCATAAAATTACTAATAGTCTAGATGCTACTATTAGAACTAATGCCGCTTTAGATAATAGATTTAATAGTGAAAAATTTCCATATTCTATGACTACTTACGGAAGAGAAAAAGCGCAAGGAGATTATAAAGAATGGTACTACTATAACTTAAAAAGTTATACCGATATAATGTTGAATTACAATCAAATATTCGGAGATTTTGGAATAAGATCAACTTTAGGTACAAACTTAAATATCGAAAAATATAGAAGTTCTTATGCAACTACAGACTATTTAATTGTTCCTGGATTGTATACGTTAAGTAATACACAAACACCTGTACAACCATCAAACTATAATAGTCATTACGAGACCTATGGTTATTATGCCTCTGCAGATTTCTCCTATAAATCTTTCTTATTCTTAGGTGCGACAGGTAGAATTGATAAAGACTCTAGATTACCAGAAAAAAATAATTCCTTTTTCTACCCATCAGTATCTTTAAGTGCTGTTTTAAGTGAAGTTTTAAATATTCCATCTGTTGATTTTCTAAAAGTAAGAGGTTCTTATGCTAAAGTAGGGAGTTCCTTAGATATTTATAGCAACTTAAATACCTATGCATTAAATAGTCCTTTTACTGTAAATGGAACAACCTATAATCCTGCTTACGTAAATTCTGTTTTATCCAATGAAGATTTAGAACCCGCTTTTAACTCTTCAACAGAATTTGGTATTGAAACAAGAGTGCTGAACAATAAATTAGGGTTTGATGTGACCTATTACGAAAACAAAAATGGTCCTCAGATTTTTAATCTACAATATTCTGAAGCTTCTGGATATGGTGGAAAAAAACAAAATGGGATTACCACCAAAACAAAAGGTTGGGAAGTAGCATTATCTGCAACACCTGTAAAAAATGATAATTTTAGTTGGGATGTGAGTTTGAACTGGTCTGCTTATAAAGAATACTTAGAAAAGGTTTATGGTGATATTCAAAATAATGGAAGAATACAAATAGGCGAAAGAGTAGATGCTTATTACATTAATGACTTTATGAGAACTGCTGATGGTCAACTCATTGTTGGAAATGATGGTAAACCTCTAAAAAATGCATATCAAACAAGAATTGGGTATGCAGCACCAGATTGGTCTGCTGGTATTTCAAATAGTTTACGTTACAAAAGTGTTTCGCTTGATTTCTCACTAGATGGCAGATACGGAGGTAAAATAGAAGATTATGTTGCTTTAAAAATGTGGCAAAGTGGTAGACATGTTGGTACTGATACTCCAGAAAGAGCTAATGATGTTCAAGGGATAAAATCATACGTAACCAATGGAGTTGTAATTACTGGTGGAGAATTAACTACAGACGGGGAAGGTAATGTGCTTTCAGATACTAGAACATTTGCTCCAAATACTACAAAAATGTATTACCAAGATTATTCAAAATCATATCATGGACAATCAGCAGCAAACATTATAGACAAAACATTCTTTAAATTAAGAGAAGTAAACTTAACCTTTACATTTCCTAAAAAAGCATTAGAAAAAACCTTTATCAACAATGCATCTATCTCTTTAATAGGAAGAAATTTAATTTATTTCGCTAAACATAAAGATATCGATTTAGATCAATTTAATGATGAAAAAGGCTCACCATTACAATCACCAACTGTAAAAAGTTATGGTTTAAACTTAAACCTTAAATTCTAAATAAATTATAAAATGAAAACATATAACTTTAAAAAAGGCTTAGCTCTTCTAGCGATATTGTTACTTGTATTTGCTTGTACAAAGTTCGAAGATTTAACAGATGACCCTAACAAGGCTACAAGTGTACCTCCCTCAATGTTATTATCAGAGGTATTAAGTGTTCTTAATAATGTAAGTAATGATGGCGCATGGGAAGAACCACAAAGAGACAATCAGTTTTGGGTATTGTCTTTTGATTACTATGGAGATCAAGATTATAACTGGGGAGCAACTGGTTTCAGATACAGCACACTATCAAACGTAATCGCTATGGAAAAAGAAGCTCAAGGCCTAGATAATCAAGATAAATATGAAGCTTTGGCAAAATTCTTTAAAGCATATTTCTATGATTACATGTCTAAAAGAGTTGGCGATATTCCACTTTCAGAAGCTTTACAAGCTTCAGCAGAAATGCCTATTACTACACCAAAATACGATGATCAAAAATCGGTTTATATTGCAATTTTAGATTTACTAGATGCCGCAAATGATCAAATCACTACAGCGAAAGCACAAGTTGGAACTTCTGATATTTTAGGTGATTTTTTCTTTAATGGAGATTTAGATAAATGGCAGAAAACAATTAATGCTTTTCACTTAAGAGTTTTAATGTCGTTGAGTAAAAAGAATGCCGAAATGGATATCGCGAGCAAAATTAATGCTATTGTTTCTAATCCTTCTAAATATCCTTTATTTACAGAAGTAGAAGAAAGTATGATGCGTACTTTTTCTGATGAACAAGGGAATAGATATGAATTAAACCCGAGTAATTACGGATTTAATAGAAACAGAAACATCATTGGAGCAACTTATTTAGATTTGCTTAAAGCGAATAACGATCCCAGAATTTATGTAGTTGCTGACCCGGCTCCTTTTTATTATGATGCAAACGATCCATTAAACCTAAATGCATATATAGGTGCAAATACAGGTGATGATCAAGGTCAAATGCAAGTAGACTCAGATGCTGGAAAGTATAGTTATCCAAATGAAGCAAGATACTACAGTAATTTTGAAGGAGAACCATATATACAAATTGGCTACTCTGAACAAGAATTTATTATTGCAGAAGCCATTAATAGAGGTTGGATTACAGGTGATGCTGAAGCTCATTATTTAAATGGCATCCAAGGATCAATGGAATTTTATGGTGTAGCACAAGTGGATATTGATGCCTTTTTAGCCACTACCAATGTTGCTTATAAAGGAAATACCGCTGATGGTTTAACACAGATATTAACTCAAAAATATATTGCTTTCTTTAATAACTCTGGCTTTGAAGCTTATTTTAATTACAGAAGAACAGGCGTGCCTACTTTTGATATTGGTCCAGCGAATAAAAATGGTGGTAAAATTCCATTACGTTGGAAATATCCTGTAAGTGAATTTGAAAACAATGCCGCAAATGTAAATGCAGTTTTATCATCTCAGTATTCTGGTTCTGATGATATAAATGAAACCATGTGGATTATCAAATAAACATGAGAAACATAAAATTTTTAATCTTGACCATAGGGCTTTGCTCCCTATGGTCTTGTATTTCAGAAAAATCCCAAGAATTGCCCAGTATAAAACATGTGGTCGTTATTGGTTTTGATGGTTTAAGTCCTAATGGTTTAGCACATGCTTCAACGCCAACTTTTGATAAAATGATAACCGAAGGTGCGTCAACAATGCATGATAGAGCAGTATTGCCTACAAGTTCTAGTTCTAATTGGGCATCTATGATTATGGGAGCAGGTCCAGAGCAGCATGGAATTACTTCTAATGGATGGGAAAAAAATAATTTTGTACTCCCTACAGTTACACAAGGTGAAGACTTTATATTTCCAACCATTTTTAGATTGATAGATACTCAAATACCAAATGCAGAAATAGGCGCCATTTATCACTGGGACGGTTTTGGAAGGCTTTTTGAAAAAAGTGCTGTAAATTATGATGCTAATCCTACCACGGAAGATGAGACTGCAAAAATTGCAAGTGCTTATATAAAAGAAAAAAATCCAACTTTTACGTTTATTCATTTTGATCATGTGGATCATGCTGGTCATGAATTCGGACATGGAACCCCTGAATATTATGCATCGGTAGAGAAAGCAGATAGCTTATTAGCTGAAGTGATGAAAGCTATTGCTACTTCAGAAATGGCAGAAGAAACCATGGTTATTATTAGTGCAGATCATGGTGGTTTAGGTAAAGGTCACGGTGGAGAATCTTTAGGCGAAATTGAAATTCCTTTTATCGTTTGGGGAAAATCCATCAAAAAAAACCATCTTTTAAAATATCCCGTTTATCAATATGATAATGCGGCTACTGTAGCATTTGCTTTAGGCTTGAAAACCCCTATTGCTTGGATTGGAAAGCCGGTAAAAAATGCATTTGAAGGTTTTTCTGAAAAAGATGAGTATGCCATTAGCAATAGATTTGCTGAGCCAGTTATTCTTCCAAAAGCAATATTAAGTAAAAAAGCTGGTGGTTTATTTGATGAAGAAGCAGAAGTAGTTATTGAAAACCCTAATGCAGAAGGAGAAATTAAATATACTTTAGATGGTACAATGCCTTCAAAAGAATCAACTAGCTATACTGCTCCTTTTAAAGTAACTAAAAACGCTGTAGTAAAAAGTGCTTTGTTTAAAAATGGAACTATTGCAAGTACAGTTAACGAAGCTTTTTTTAGAATAAAGTCTAGAACCAAAGTAGCTCCAATTACTTACGAAGTATTCTATTTAGATAATCTTACAAGTATTCCTTCTTTAGAACAAAAAAAACCCAATTATAAAGGCTCTTGTTTTGAAATTACTTCAGATGAAATTAAAGAAGAAATAAAAAGTAATACTTTAGTTCGGTTTAAAACTACTATTAAAATTGATCAGGATGATGATTATGCTTTCTTCACACGTTCTGATGATGGCAGTAAATTGTGGATAGATGGTGAAGAAGTGGTTGATAATGATGGAGACCATGGTATTGTTGAAAAAGGAAATGTAATTTCACTACATCAAGGAAATCACACTTTAGAAGTCGTTTGGTTTAATGGAGGCGGAGATGGTTGGTTGGATGTTTTTTATCAAAGTAAATCTGTCCCTAAACAAATAATCCCAACCACAATTTTAGAGTAAATTTAGAATTGTAAAACAACTAAAGCATTGCCTAGAGAATGAATCAAGAACACATCAATTTAAACAAAAAAACAGAAGGAGATATTAACCTCACTTCCGCAAGGAAAACATGGTTAGAAAATGAGGTTTCAGAAAGCATAAAAAAACTTTTAGAAAAAGATGCGCGTTATTTTCTACATCAGTCTTTATCAACCCCATGTTTAGATGTTCTTGAATCTTGTCAAGGAGCCCATTTCAAAAATACAAAAGGGAAAAAATACCTTGATTTCCACGGTAATAATGTGCATCAAATTGGCTATGCAAATCCTCAACTTATTGAGGCACTTATTCAGCAATTACAAAAACTACCTTTTTCCCCTAGACGGTATACCAATGAACCTGCTATCGCTTTTGCCGAAAAGTTAGCCTCACTTTGTCCTTCAAACTTAAACAGGGTTCTATTAACCCCAAACGGAAGTTCTGCTATTGGTATTGCCCTCAAAATTGCACGAGCTGTTACCAAAAAATTTAAAGTGGTTTCTTTCTGGGATTCTTTTCATGGCGCTTCTTTGGATGCAATTAGTGTTGGAGGTGAAGCCGTTTTTAGAGAAAATATGGGGCCATTAATGCCCGGTATAGAGCGTATTCCTCCTCCAATTACCTATAGAGGTATTTTTGAAGATAATGAAGATAAATGCCTGGAATATTTAGAATATGTTTTTTCAAAAGAAGGAGATATTGGTGCCTTTGTTGCGGAAACTATTCGGAATACCGATGTGCAATTTCCTTCTATTAATTTTTGGCAAAAAGCGCGCGCATTATGCACAAAATATAAAGTTTTGTTGATTTTAGATGAAATACCAATTGCTCTCGGAAGAACAGGTAAAATGTTCGCTTTTGAACATTATGGTATTGAACCTGACATTCTTTGTTTGGGTAAAGGTTTGGGGGGAGGCGTATTTCCTCAAGCAGCTATTGTGACCAGAGATGAATACAATACTTTTCAAGATATCTCATTAGGGCACTACACACATGAGAAAAGTCCCTTAGGTGCCGTAGCAGGGTTAAGTACCATCGCATTTATTGAAAATGAAAAGCTTTTGAAAAAAGTTAATTCAGACGCTGTTTATATGAACTCTTCCTTATCTGCCTTAAAAATAAAATATCCTATTATTGGAGATATTCGGGGAAGGGGGCTGTTATGGGGAATAGAATTGGTAAAAGATAAGTTTACTAAAGAAAAAGCGATTGAAGAAGCCGAAAAAATAATGTATTTATGCTTAAAAAACGGTTTGAGTTTTAAAGTATCAGCGGGAAATGTTTTACAACTATCGCCTGCACTTACGATTACGAGAAAAGAACTAGATACTGCTTTAAATATTATTGATGATGCATTAACTAAAATTCAATTATAAAAAAGATGAAACAATTAAGAACCATTATTCTAATCCTTTTAATTCCTTTTCTAGGAGTTGCCCAAACCAATAAAGAGGAAATTTTAGTAAAGCCTTATTTACAAGATGCAGAACCAAACTCCATTAAAATCATGTGGGAAACATCTTCAGGGGAAGAAAGCATTGTTGAATGGGGTTTAACACCAAAATTAGGAAAGAAAACAAAAGGCATTGCCTATAATGTAACTTTTAGTGCTTCAAGAATTCATGAAGTAAAATTGGAAGAATTAGAACGTTTTACAGCATATTATTACCGAGTAAAAACAGGAACTTTTAGCTCTGATATTTATCAGTTTAAAACACCTCCTTTTGCAAGCGACAATGAGTCTTTTAATATCGTAGCCATGAGCGATATGCAAAAAGATCACAACAATCCGGATAAGTTTTCGGAAGTGGTTAATGAAGGTATTCTTCCCTATTTAAGCAAAACATTCAAAGGTAATCTTCCAAATAATTTAGCAATGGTTATGATTCCGGGCGATTTAGTTGAAAATGGTACTAAATATGAACAATGGAAAAACGATTTTTTTAATCCTGCCGAAAAACTTTTTGCTGAGGTTCCTCTATACCCTGTTTTAGGAAATCACGAGGGGAATTCAGCTTTTTATTTTAAATATTTCAGCCTTCCGGAAAACGGAACTCCCGCATACGCAGAACATTGGTGGTATAAAGATTATGGAAATACGAGAATTATCGGTTTGAATTCTAATGATGGTTATCGAAATAGTAATCACCAATACGAATGGCTTGCAAAAGTGCTAGAAAATGCAGCGGAAAATTCAGACATCGATTTTGTTTTTGCACAAATGCATCATCCTTTCAAATCAGAATTATGGATTCCTGGAGAAACAGACTTTAGTGGAAAAGTTGTAAAAATGCTGGAAGATTTCTCCACAAAAACAGGCAAACCTAGTATTCACTTTTTTGGACATACTCATGGCTATTCAAGAGGTCAATCTAAAGAGCATAAACACCTATGGGTAAATGTAGCTTCAGCTGGTGGTGCTATTGATAATTGGGGTGAGTTTGAAGGAAGAGATTACGATGAGTTTACGGTTACTCAAGATGAATATGGTTTTGTCATGGTTGAAGTTGATGCAAATAAAGAAAATCCAAATTTCACCATAAAAAGAATCAGTAGAGGTAATGAGAACAACCCTAAGAACAACGCCCTTACCGATAGTATTCAAATCTATAAAAAAGAAAGAAAACCACAAGCACCTATTGCCATGTCACCTAATAATGAAATCGTACCTATTTCAGGTACCCTATTAAAAGCTGGAAATTTTAAAAGTAATTTTGAAGCAACTTTTCATGCAGCATCACAATGGCAAATTGCCGAAAATGAAAATTTTGAAAAACCTTTTTTTGATAGCTGGAAACAATCTGAAAACTGGTATTATCTTGAAAATCGTCAAAAAGATGATGATTTAACCGATGAGCAGACTAGATACTTAAAACCAAATACTACCTATTATTGGAGAGTACGTTACAGAGATCAAAATTTAAACTGGAGCGATTGGTCGCAAACACTAAAATTTACTACTAAAGAATAATAACACATGAAAAAAACAGGAATTTATATTGGTCTATTATTATTATTTGTTACCAGTGCCTTTTCTCAAAAAAATGAAAACAACACTAAAGTAGTTTTAATCACTCTTGATGGTTTTCGTTGGCAGGACTTATACAATGGAGCTGACCCACTATTAATTGCTAATACAGCATATGTTGAAGATACCACAGAATTAAAATCGCACTTTTGGAAAGACAGCCCCTTAAAAAGAAGAGAAGTACTTATGCCATTTTTTTGGACAGAAGTTGTAAAAATGGGTCAATTACACGGAAATAGAACCCTTGGAAGCAATGTAAATTTAACAAACACAATGTGGTTCTCTTATCCTGGTTATAATGAAATTTTGACAGGTAACGCTGATGATGAACATATTACAAGTAATGATAAAATAAACAATCCGAATAAAACCATATTAGAGATTGCAAATAATGTATCAAAATATAAGGGTAAGGTTGCTGCTTTTGGTAGTTGGGATGTTTTCCCATATATCATAAATGAAGAGCGTTCTGGTATACCTGTAAATGCTGGTTTTGAGTTAGCAAAAGGTGCTGACTTAACCGAAAAAGAATTGTTTTTAAATGAGTTACAACCAAAAGTACCAAGTCCATGGGGTTCTGTCCGATTAGATGCCTTTACCCATTACTATGCCTTAGAAGAAATGAAAAAAAATCATCCTGAATTAATCTATATTTCTTATGGGGAGACTGACGATTTTGCTCATGATGGAGCATATGATTCGTATTTAAAATCTGCACATAATACTGATGCGTTAATTAAGGAATTATGGGATTTTACACAACAAGATACGTTCTATAAAGACAATACGCTATTTATAATTACTACTGACCATGGTCGTGGGACTGAGCCTTTAGAAACTTGGAAACATCATGGTGGACAAATAAAAGGTGCTGGACAAACTTGGATGGTTTTATTCGGAAAAGGTGCAGAAAATTTAGGAGAAGTTAAAACTAATGAGCAATTATATAGCAATCAAATAGCGCCTACAATTTTAAAATTATTAGGAATTGAATTCAATAAAAGTATGATGAAAGGAAAGTTGCTTCCTCTAAAATCAAAATAATTTTCTACGTTAAATTTGTTTGAGTTTTTATCAAGAGCCAGTGCATTTTGTTCTGGCTTTTTATTTAAATAGCGATAAAGGTTTTGATAAATTATGCTTGAATTTTCAACTCCGTTTTATAGGCTCTATAAGCTCTCCATCGGCCATAAGCTTCTTTATAGGTAGGCTTGTTTATTCCCAAATTAAAATTAATTAATGCAATATTTGCAGCTATTCTCCATACAAAACATAAGTCACCCCACATTTCAAATAATGATGTGCTTGAATCATAAATATGTGTAGGCTCTCCTCCTACGCCATTAACTTCCAAAATTTTATATTTCTTACTTTTTAAAGCATCAAGAGATGCGACTTTAATATCAAATCTTCCAAAATAAAACCCATCCATCTGATGGCTCAATTCGTCAAATACGTGCACTAAGTCATCGTCTATTAAATGGTTCGCATTTATAAATTTTGTGCCTCTATTATGATTTCCAATCCATTCTAACACCAAACTTTCATCATTTTTTAAAATATAATGCCATTTGTCTTTAAACCTATTTCTCAATTTATCCTTCAATAAAACCCCTCTATGGTTATTTAAAACAAGACTTTCTAAAGTATCTTTTCCGTTTCCTGTAACCGTCAAAAATTCTTTAACCGTTATAGAAGGTATGTGACCCTTTTTTTCATTTGGATACCGATAATAAAAAATTCCAATCTCTAATGGAGATTTTATAAATTCCTGTAAAATATAGGTTGTCTTAGTTGAACCTAAAAACTCTTTGAGTGTTTTTGAATTTTCAATCTTATGAACTCCCAATCCTCTATACCCAATATCTGGTTTTAAGATTATTGGAAATGCGATTTCATTTAAATCCATCATTTTAATTATATCAGATGCAGACGTATTTTTTTTGATTAAAATGGTTTTAGGTCTGTACTTCTCCGGAACTAAATTTAAAGTTCTGTATTTTGAATCGCTTAATATAAAACCATCTATTGCAGGATTTGTGCTTAAAAAAAAGAATAAATTTTTAACCTTTACAGCAAGCCAAAAATGTTGAACCCAAACAGGAATATAATAAAACCATAAAGGCCAAAACTCTAAATTATTGAGCTTAATTAGAAAAGGATTCTTTTGAAAAACAACCATTACTAAAAGATTTTTGGAATAATTCTTTTCAACTGTTCTCTTTTAATAAAAAATACTAGTATACAACATAAAAAACAGGTAATAGCTAAGGTAAATAAAGTACCACTATCATTATTTACTACAATTCCTAATTTAAAAATATGTCCTCCAATTGCACCTAATGTAATTGCTATACCAAGTAAAGCACCATAAAAAGAAGTTCTGGAAAATAACAATAAAATAGCAATAATGAGTTCTACAATACCAGACCCAATTCTTGTATACGGTTCTCCTCCAAGAACCGTAAAAATATGAACACTATCTGGGTGCGCTGTAAATTTAAAATACAGAGTTTGCAAAAATATAATAGCCGCAAGTATTGCTGCTGTTCTTTCGATATAATATAGTCTTTTCTTTTTCATGACTTTCTTATTATTTTTTCCAGTTTAAATCAGCATTTTTTAATAATGTAGTTTCATCTTTATTCCATTTTTTTAAAGTATTATTAAAAAATGCATTATAAAACAAATAGAGTTTGCCATCAATAATTTTAAAGGTTTCTGGATTAATGGAAACCAGTTCTCCATTATCTCCCATCGCATAGGCGCACCAGCCTCCATATGCTGGTAAGTAAGCAACCGGGTTTTCTATAAATTTATTCTTGTTTTCCATAGAGTTAAAAAAGTAAATAACTCCATTATATTCTGCTTTAATTTGTTCATTACCCTTTAAAGGATGACCCTTAAAATAGCTAACTGCATCAAAACCTTCAAGACCAATTCCATTAGTTTGATTTACTGGTTTATTTACAATTTCATTTTGTGCAACTACTAAATTAAGATTGATAAAGAGTAGAAAGAATAGATGTGCTTTTTTCATTTAATTTGAGTTTTGAAATATATGTCAACTTTGAGTTCTTCCCATTAAAATAATGTTGGGTAATACTAACCGTCTTTACTGTTTTTCTATCAATAACAAAAGGCGTTTTATTTTCTTTACCATGTATCTTTAAAATTTGCTCACTATCTGAACTATTATCTTCAAGGGCTTCCATCAAATAGTTCAGTTTAGTTGAATGTTCTTCTGGTGTGAATAAAGTTGAAGACGACCAAAGGTGTTTGCTTTCTATTGGTAACTTGCTGCTATTTATAGTATGACCATCCCAAACCAATTGCTGAATTATTTTTGGTTCAAATAATAAAAGTGTAAATGGTTCCATATCTTCTAAAAAAAGATTCGATAAAAAATCACTAAAATTAGCAGCCTCAAAAGCATTAATAACCAAATATCCTCTACTTATTCTATACTTTTTTTTAGGTATATGTTTTGTAAACCCTCCATTAAGCAAACATGCAGTTCTACCATTATCATCTATGGCAATCCAAGTTCCTCCCTTTACCAAATCTTTTGGCGCTGTTATTAGTAACCCATTATTCAAAATTCTCTTTTTTGGATGCTCAGTACTTCTAGCCTCAGATTCATCTCTGTTGAAGGTTACTATATACCCTTCGTTTTTAGGGATATAGCTTACTGTGCACATGTCATTTTGTTTCTTAAGGTTGATGCTGCAACACCTAAATGTTCTTCTAGTTCTATTAAAGGAGAAACAGAAGCAACACCTATTCTAATAATTGCTAAATGATGCACGGTATGCTCAACATTGTATAGAAGTTCTCTATAAAATGTAGTATCTAATGTTACCTGCTCACTTTTATTCAAAATAGAATAATCAGCATTTAATTTTAAAGGGAAATCGGAATCAAACTGATTAAGATTTTTTGAAATTCTAGAAATAGTTTCAATACATTTTACGGTACTTTTTTCCATATCTAAATCTCTTTTTCTAAGGTCATAATTTAATTCTCCAGTTTCTAAAGCATCACATAAACAGTCAAAGAATTCTATAACATGACGCACATGACTTCCAATTGAAGACCCTTTAAGTGCTGTTATAGGTTTTGAAAATTGTTCATCTGATAGTTTATGAATAAGATCATTTAATTGGTTTAAATGTTGATTGGTTATTGAGTACATAATACATATTTTATCGTGTAATAAGTTGTCTTTATAGTAAGAACCTTACAGCAACATATCGAAATTAGAAAAATAATTCTAAAATAAGTTCCAGTTAATAATTTGAAATACAACACATTATTCTATTTTAGTACTAAAACCCATTCTTTTCAAATAGCTAAAAATTCTAAATAAATGATATTCTTGATATTTATATTGCTTTTCTCTTTTGGACTCATAAAAGCAATATCTTCTATTATTGGAGAACAAAAAAGAAGTAAAAGAGCTTGGGAAAGATTAGAAGAATATGAAAAAAAAGATGAAAAGAGGTTAAAGAATAATACTAAAAAAGAAAAAAATTAGAAAACGCATCACTTAATATTATTAAAAAAGCCTTGAAAATCATTGATTTACAAGGCTTAACAAACTGTAAAAGTGGTCCCACCTGGGCTCGAACCAGGGACCACCTGATTATGAGTCAGGTGCTCTAACCAACTGAGCTATAGGACCGGCAATTTGCGGATGCAATATTACCATTTATTTTTATACGTTGCAAGCATTCTCTTTTACAAAAAAAGCACTACTCTAATATTTTGTTTTATCATTCCACCAAAGGGGTCATTTTTAAGCTTCTTATTGTATCTCTTGGCATAGCTCAATAAGCACTCCATTTGCGCTTTTAGGATGCACAAAAGCAACTAACTTATGATCTGCTCCTTTCTTAGGTATCTCATTTAAAATGGTAAAACCTTCTGCTTTTAATCTTTTTATTTCTAAAACAATATCATCTACTTCAAAAGCAATATGATGAATACCTTCTCCTTTTTTCTCTAAATACTTGGCAATAGGTCCATCATCTGCAATAGATTCTAAAAGCTCTATTTTATTAGGTCCTGATTTAAAAAAAGAAGTTTTAACTCCTTCTGAAAGTACTTCTTCTTCTTTATAGTGAGTAACTCCCAAAAGCTTTTCAAACAATGTATTAGAGGCTTTTAAATCTTTTACCGCAATACCAATATGTTCAATTTTATTCATTTATACCTAATTTATAACACTATCTTATACGATACTTCTAAAATACGCAATAATCTGCGTATTTTTGCCCTATGGAAACACAGAGACAAAAAAAAATTGGTGGCGTTATACAAAAAGATATCGCTGATGTCTTACAAAGAGCAGCCACAGATGGCGGACTAAAGGGAACTTTAATTTCCGTTTCTAAAGTAATTGTGACTACAGATCTTTCAATTGCTAAAGTATATGTAAGCATTTTTCCAACTAAAGATGCAACAGAGCTATTAAATGGTATAAAATCAAATCAACCACTAATAAAACACGAATTAGCACAGCGTACCAGAAACCAATTACGTCGTATGCCTGAGCTATTATTTTTCTTAGATGATTCGTTGGAGTATATTGATGGAATTGAAAAATCATTAAAAGGCACAGATAACCCAATTTCTAATCCAGATTTATTAGAGAAAAGAAAAAAATCTTAATTTTTGAATTTCCCGCTGTACATCGCCAAGCGTTACGTTCGATCAAAAAGCAAGCAAAGCGCAGTTAACATTATAAATATTGTTACTTTTTGCGTTATTGTCATTGGCTCAGCAGCACTATTTATTGTTTTGTCTGGTTTTGCTGGTCTAAAAACATTTAGCCTCTCTTATACAAATTCTTTTGATCCAGATTTAAAAGCAATTCCTACTATTGGTAAATTCTTTTCAGTTACTAGCGAACAAGAAAAAGAATTATCAAAACTAAATGACATCAATGCATATTCAAAAGAATTAGAAGACAGAGTATATCTCAGCCATAAACAGAAAGATCATATCGCTTATATAAAAGGAGTTGATGAAAACTACAATAAGGTAACAGGTATTGATAGTACGCTTTATTTTGGAAATTGGTTTAATGAACAACAAGCTGTAACAGGTGTCGGAATTGCTAATCTTCTAGGATTAACTATTAATAATTATAGGAGTCCGTTAGAAATTCTTGTGCCAAAGCCAGGTACAGGTTCTCTTGCGCAACAAGGTTTGAATGCTAATTTTTTTAATACTGCTCCAGTTGTTGTAAGTGGTGTATATGCTGTAGAAGCAGAATTGGATACTAAATATGTTTTTGCAAGTTTACCTTTTGTTCAGGCATTGTTTGAAAAAGATAGTACACAAGTTTCTGGTATAAACTTTAAATATGCTGAAAATGTAAATCCTGATATTGTGAGAAACAAAATTTTAGACATTTTTGATCAGAATATTATTTTAAAGGATCGAAGAGAATTAAATAGTACCCTATATAGAATGTTAAATACAGAAAACTTAGCTACGTATTTAATATTTACCCTTGTTTTAATTATCGCATTGTTTAATGTAGTAGGAGCTTTTATTATGATGATTCTTGATCAACAAGGAAATTCAAAAACATTATACAGCTTAGGTACAACCATAAAAGATTTAAGGCGTATTTATTTTGTACAAGGGGTTATTGTAACTTTTATGGGTGGCTTGATGGGCGTTCTCTTAGGGTCACTACTAATTTGGTCTCAATTGCTTTTTGAATGGCTAAAAATAAGCGCAGATTTAGCCTATCCTGTAGCATACCAATGGGTTAATGTTTTGATTGTTTTATCCACCATAACAGTATTAGGGATAATAGCTTCAAAAATTGCAAGTAGTAGAATAAATAAAGCCCTCTTAGCTTCTTAGGTTGTTTAATGTGTAAATTGATAATCTGCAAAATTCTCTAAAACTTCATCAAAAGCTTCAAAAACATCTACCGAATGATCACTAGTGACCATTTTCATGCGGTATTCTTTAAAATTTGGAATTCCTTTGAAGTAATTGGTGTAGTGTCTCCTCGTTTCAAACACTCCTAATTGTTCTCCTTTCCAATCTATTGCCATTTGCAAATGACGACGAGCTGCATCAACACGCTCTTCTATTGTAGGAGGTGCTAAATGTGTTCCTGTATTAAAATAATGTTTTACTTCTTTAAAAAACCAAGGATAACCAATACTGGCTCTCCCAATCATTGCTCCATCTAAACCGAATTCATTTCTCATTTTCATAGCAGCCTCTGGAGTGTCCACATCACCATTACCAAAAACAGGGATATGCATTCGCTGATTATTTTTCACCTCAGCAATAGGCGCCCAATTTGCTTCTCCTTTATACATTTGAACTCGGGTTCTGCCATGAATAGCAATTGCTGCACAACCAACATCTTGAAGGCGTTCCGCAACTTCTACAATTTTAATAGAATCTTGATCCCAACCTAAGCGGGTTTTGACTGTTATAGGTAATTTAGTATGCTTTACCATGGCTTCGGTTAGAGAAACCATTAAATCTATATCTTTTAAAATACCAGCTCCGGCTCCTTTACTTACAACTTTTTTAACAGGACATCCAAAATTTATGTCTATAATATCAGGATTAGATTTTTCTACAATCTCAACAGATTGCAACATAGAATCTAAATTTGCTCCAAAAATTTGAATACCGACTGGTCTTTCTTTTTCATAAATATCTAATTTCATAACACTTTTTGCAGCATCACGAATTAGCCCTTCAGATGATATAAATTCAGTATATACAACGTCAGCGCCTTGTTCCTTGCATAAAGCACGGAATGGAGGGTCGCTTACATCTTCCATTGGAGCTAGAAGTAATGGAAAATCAGGTAATTGTATGTTTCCTATTTTTGGCAAATGTATTCCTATTTTAGAGGTGCAAAATTACATTTTTTTTAGAAAGAAATGGTTACTTCAACTTTCTTGCCCTTTCTATCTATAATTGCTGTTGTTGTATTGCCTTCTTCAAAACTAGAAAGTGCTCTCATATAACTCATCATATCAACAACAATACTGTCTCCTAATTGAACAACAATATCTCCTTTTTGCAACCCTGCTTTTTGTGCTGGTTTATCTTCACTAATACCATCTATTCGCATTCCTTTTCCATCAAATAAATAATCGGGAACTACACCTAAACCAACTTTAAATCTTGGTACTTCTTCGCTTTCGTTTTTAGTTTTCCTAAAAGACAACTTATCACTTTTATCTAAAGCATTAATTATCTTATAAATGTAATTAGCCAGTAACTGCATCCCTTCATAATTTATTTTATCTGCATCATCTGAAGGCTTATGATAATCTTCATGCTGGCCTGTGAAAAAATGTAATACAGGAATATCTTGTAAATAAAAAGAGGTGTGATCAGAAGGGCCAACACCTGACTCTTGGAGTACCAATTTAAAATCAGTATTTGATGTATTAAGCACTTGACTCCAAATTGGGGAAGTGCCTGTTCCGCTTACTGATAAGGTCTTATCTTCTCGAAGCCTTCCCACCATGTCCATATTAAGCATATAGTTTACTTTTGTGAGATCAATAGTTGGATTTTTTACAAAATAATTACTTCCTAAAAGTCCCATTTCTTCTCCTGAAAAAGCTATAAATAAGAAATTATTGTTTGTATTGGTATTCTTTAAAGTATCAGCTAGTTTTAAAAGTAACGCAACCCCACTTGCATTATCATCAGCACCATTATGTATGGCTTCGCCTTCTCTATATAGTGATCCTTCCCCTCCCATTCCTAAGTGGTCATAATGCGCCCCAATTACTATAGTATTGTTCACTTTATTGTCAATATACCCAATAACATTTGTTCCCGTTATGGTACTATCTCCAGAAGTGTATTGCACTTCAGTATGAGGGTCATTTTTAGGTTTGAATGTAAATTTTTGATAGAATGTATTTTTATTACCCTTAGGTTGTAACCCTATTAATTTCATACGATTCATAATATAATATGCTGCTTTTAGCTCATATTTAGTGCCCGTCTCACGACCTCCTAAAGTATCACTAGCTAAAAAATGTATATCATCTGAAATACTTACTGGCTCTGGTTGATTGGTTTTGCAACTAATAATTAGTAATAAAAACAATACTAAAAGGCTCCTATTTATCATTTTGAATGTAGTTTTGTGTAAAATTAAACAACCATGAAGAATTTTTTATTATTCCTTGCAATTATCTCATTTGCAAGTTGTAAGAATGATCCAAAAAAGACTGAACTTTCAGAAAAAGAAGCTCCTACATCTTTAATGGCGGGTAGTGATACCTTAATTTATCCAGAAGAAAAATATTTTAACTCTATTCGACAAATAACTTTTGGTGGCGATAATGCAGAAGCTTATTGGAGTTTTGATGATTCTAAACTCATATTTCAATCCAATAATAAAAATTGGGGTTTAAAATGTGATCAAATGTTTTTAATGAATACTTCAGATAATTTTAAAGATTCGATACCTCCAATGATAAGCACAGGCATGGGCAGAACTACTTGCGCTTACTTTTTACCTGATAATAAGCATTTTGTATATGGTTCTACTCACTTAGCAGCTAAAGAATGCCCAGAAGTACCTTTGCGAAAAAACGGAAATTATGTGTGGCCAGTTTATGATTCATTTGACATTTTTGTCGCTGATTTAGAAGGAAATATTACGGCTCAGTTAACTAATGAACCTGGTTATGACGCTGAAGCTACAGTTTCACCTAAAGGAGATAAAATTGTATTTACCTCAACACGAAGTGGTGATTTAGAACTATATACGATGAATTTAGATGGTACCGATGTAAAACAAATTACTGATGAATTAGGGTATGATGGTGGTGCTTTTTTCTCTCCAGATGGAACTAAATTAATTTTCAGAGCATCGCGTCCTAAAACTCCAGAAGCTATTAAAAAATATAAAGATTTATTAGCAGAAGGTCTTGTAGAACCTACCGATATGGAGTTGTTTATTTGCAATGCTGATGGAAGTAACCTAAAACAATTAACTTTTTTAGGAAACGCCAATTGGAGTCCGTTTTTTCACCCTTCAGGAAAAAAAGTATTATTCTCAAGTAATTTTGAAGCCAAAAAAGGTTTTCCGTTTAACTTATACTTTATTGATATTGATGGTAAAAATTTAGAACGCGTTACGCATGGTGAGACTTTTGATGCTTTTCCTGTTTTTTCAAATGATGGTAAGTATTTAGCCTTTTCAAGTAACCGAAATAATGGAGGAGGTAGAGACACCAATTTGTTTATTGCGGAATGGCAGGAATAATGATTCCATATGAGCCCATTGTATTTGGAATACAAATTAACATTCACCTTATTCTAGAATATCTGGCTTTTTTTATTGCTTTTAGATATTATTTATTTTTAAGAAAAAAAAGTGTCGATTTAATATCCTCAAACAATAGACTATCTATTATTGTCGGGGCTGTTTTTGGAGCCCTGCTTTTCTCTAGAATTTTTGCTTTTCTGGAAGAGCCATTTTTAAATTATAAGCAAGGCTGGTTTGGCATTTTAAATAATAAAACCATTATGGGTGGTTTATTTGGTGGGTTGTTAGGAGTTGAACTAGCCAAAAAAATAATCAAAGAAAAGCAATCGTCAGGAGATTTATTTACACTCCCTATCATTCTAGGAATTATCATTGGAAGAATCGGATGTTTTTTATCGGGAATAAAAGAGTTTACTTACGGAAAAGAAACTACATCATTTTTTGGAATGGATTTAGGTGATGGATTACAAAGACATCCTATTGCATTGTATGAAATTGTCTTTTTAACATTACTGTACTTTTCAATTTATTCTTTAAAACAAAAAAAGTCTGATTTTCCTTCAGGAACATATTTTAAAGTATTTATGCTCACATATTTCTTTTTCAGATTTTGTATCGAATTTATAAAACCAAATACTTTTCTATTCTTTGGATTAAGTAGCATTCAATATTTATGCTTACTTTGTTTCTTGTATTACAACAAAACAATACGCTATTTCTCCGCCTATGCCTACAAGAAATTACACCTACTATGATTTTACTTTAAGTCTTTGCCCTGAATGTTTACGCCGTGTTGATGCGAAAATAGTTTTTGAAAATGACAAGGTTTACATGCTAAAAAACTGTAAACAGCATGGGAAATCAAAGGTGTTAATTGCTGATGATATCGAATATTATAAAAACATACGTAATTATAACAAAGCATCAGAATATCCAAAAACTTTTAATACGAAAACGCATTATGGTTGCCCATATGACTGTGGTTTATGCCCTGATCATGAACAGCATTCTTGTTTAACTGTGGTTGAACTTACCGATCGTTGTAATTTAACCTGCCCTACTTGCTACGCATCTTCTTCCCCCAGTTATGGTAGACATCGAACAGTTGATGAAATAAAAAAAATGCTCGATGTTATCGTAAAAAATGAAGGGGAACCTGATGTTGTACAACTTAGTGGAGGAGAACCTACCATACATCCGCAGTTTTTTGAAATTTTAGATTATGCAAAATCTTTGCCTATTCGGCATTTGATGGTAAATACAAATGGGATAAAAATTGCAAAAGATTTTGCTTTTGCAGAACAATTGGCAACTTATGCTCCAGATTTTGAAATCTATTTACAATTCGATTCGTTAGACAATCATGTTTTACAAACATTACGAGGAGCCGATTTAGCTGATATTCGGTTAAAAGCCTTAGAACATCTAAATAAATTAAACCTTTCTACAACACTAGTTGTAACGCTTCAAAAAGGATTGAATGATCATGAAATGGGTGAAACAATAAATTTTGCTTTACAACAAAAATGTGTTCGGGGAGTTACTTTTCAACCGACGCAAATTGCAGGAAGATTAGAAAATTTTGAAGTTGATGAAAACAGAATAACACTCACAGAAGTCCGTCGAAAAATATTAGAACAATCTTCAATTTTTGAACCTGATGATTTAATTCCTGTGCCTTGTAATCCCGATGCTTTAGTTATGGGATACGCTCTTAAATTAGGTGATGAAGTAACACCATTAACTCGGTATATAAATCCTGATGATCTATTAAATCAAGGTAAAAACACTATAATTTATGAACAAGATGAGGAGCTTCATGGAAAAATGATTGAATTGTTTAGTACGGGTAATTCTGTAGAAAAAGCATCCGAGAATTTGAAATCTATTATGTGTTGTTTACCAGAAATTGATGCGCCAAATATGGGTTATGACAATTTGTTTCGAATCATCATTATGCAATTTATTGATGCGCATAATTTTGATGTTAGAGCAATAAAAAAATCATGTGTTCATATCGTAAATAAAGACTATAAAATTATTCCTTTTGAAACGATGAACTTGTTTTATAGAGATGATAAAATAAATCGATTAGAAGAATTAAAAGCAGAATATCAATAATAGTTAGTATTTTTAAAATTCAGAAATAAATTATGACAAAAATACCTTTAGAAGGTGGTAATTTAGACGGTCTTTTCATCATCATTGTACTAATTATGATTGGTCCAGCCGTTCTATTTATGATTATTGGTGCTCTCTTATTAGCGAAAAAAAATAAAAAAGCAGGCAAAATCTTTTTTATTCTGGCAGGAGTTTATTTGCTTATTAGTTTTGGTGTTTGTGGAAGTATGATGTTCGCTCCATAAAAGTAATTGGGTTTAAATTAATGATTACTTAGCCTATCTCTTTCATTTTTATCTACTTCACGCTTATTATCTTTTAATTTAAAATTACCAAAATTATACGTAAAACCTAATCTAATGAATTGTGTCTCTTCCTTAACAAAATAAGTATAATCTTGATTAAGATATTTTGATTTCATGGTTGGGTTTACTAAACCTAAAATATCTTCAGATACTAAAGAAATGATTGCTTTTTTATTCCAAAGTGATTTTCGTAAACCACTAGTTAGATTGGTTGATTCTGAAAGTGTATAAGATCCTTTTATAAAACCTGAAAAATAGGTAAATCCGATGTCTCCAGTAAATGTCTCGTCTTTAGATAATGTAAAATAATTTGCTATATAAATATAAATCCCATCAATTTCATTTATATATTTTTGGTTGTCACTCTGCTCTGCAATAAAGGTATCTTCTTCAGAAAAAATAGAAATATAGGTTGCTAAAAACCATTTATCTGTAATTGATTTTCCATAATTAATATCTAAACCATACGAAGTACCATTTAAAATATTTCTACTAACTTGTTGAACCGTTTGGTTTTGATTGTCTTGAAATGAAAGAGAACTTATATAATTACCATTATCTCTATAATAAAAATCAAAAAAATAGGTGTCTTTTAAGGTATAATTAAGGTTGAAATTATGGCTAAAAGCAGGCATCAAATTTGGATTTCCTGTATTAAAATTATTTTCATTTAAATAATAGCTAAACGGATTTAAATCGTCATATCTAGGTCGTATTAGTTTTCGGCTATAATCAAATGAAAAACTATGATTTGTTGATGGAGTATACATTAAATAGAGTGTAGGGAAAAGCTCAAAGTAATTTTGATTATTAGTTATATTTAAAGCGTTAGATGTGCCTACAACATCTGTATATTCTCCTCTAAGCCCTAACTTTAATGACCATTTATCCCACTCTTTAAACGCGCTTAAATACCCCGCCCAAATAGTTTCATCGTAATCAAAGTTATCAGATAATTCATTATTTATTATTTGATTATCATCTACAACGTTATAAAAAATCATTTCACTTTCTGACTGTATTTTTCCAACCTTTGCTCCACTACCAAATGTAAATCCTCCAATGGGAGTACTATAATCTATCTGTCCCGTAAAAATTTGAATATCTTGTTCATTATCTGTCCAAAAATTATATTCTCTATTTAAATTTCCATTTGGAAGAAAATAACTTGAAAAAACAAATTGGTTTTGATTCTCATTAAACTTTGTTACATGGGTATTAAAAATTAATGAGCTTCCTTCTTTTGAGGGTTTGTATTTATAGGTAAGGTCAACTGCTAAGTTGGTATAATTATTATCTAAGTTACTTTTTGTGTTTAATGTAGAATCTAATTCTTGTTGTGCATTTTGCATTAAAGTTACTAGTTTATTATCATACGTCTTATTAGGTGAAAAAGAAAGGTTAGAGGTAATATTTAAAGCGTTTTTATCATTAATATCATAATCTAAAATTAAAGATGCATTTTGCGCTAATGATTTTGTGGTTCTTTCAAACTTAGTATCCCAAATAGAAAAATTGGTGTTTGAATTATCTATAAAATTTACTTTACTATTATCTTTCTTTAACTCTTTTCTAGGGTTAATACTATAATTAGCAAATAAATTTAATTTATCTGTTTTATAATAATGACTTGTTCCTACTGAATATTTTGGGTAAAACGCTTGAGTATAATTTCCATTTACACTCCCTTTATAACCAGGTATTATATTTTTGCTTGTAATAATATTCAATATTGGACCGCCCTCTGCTTCATATTCTGCTGGAGGGTTATGTATTACTTCAATTGATTTTATATTTGTTCCGGAAAAACCCTCAAGTAAATTTTTAACCTCATCAGCTGATAATTGTATTTTTCTGTTATTCAGATAAATAGTCGCATCTTTATTTTTTATTTGCAGTTTATCTTGTGTAACAATTACGCCAGGGGTTCTTTTTAATAAGTCCCATGAGTTACCTTGAGAAACGGTAGTGTTTTCAACATTAAATACCAATCGATCTGCTTTTCGTTCAATCGTTGGCTTTTTTGATGATACAATAACTTCTTCTAAGGCTTGAATATCTTCATCTATAATTATGGTTCCAATATTTATATTTTTTGAGATCTCAATCGGAATAATTGAAGATGTTTTTCCTACATAACTAGCTTGTAAATAATAAATATCTGGCACAACATCTTTTATAATAAAAGATCCATATTCATCTGATGATGAACCGCTAACAACACTAGAATCGGTTACCCTTAATAGAAAAACATTTGCAAAACCTATGCTTTCATTTTCATTATTTTTCACATTGCCAGAAACTTCAAAAGTTTGAGCAGATAATAGCTGTGCACTTAAGAAAAAGATGAAAATTAAAAAAGGTATTGGCTTAAACAAGTAGGTTTAGGTTTGATTAAAATCAAAATTAACATTTTTTTAAGGTTTAATTTACACAAATTGTAAACTTTTTTCTCGTTTTAACTTTTTGAAATTATTTACCCTATATTACTATCAATAATGCAATTCTTAGACAATTATATTGATTTGAAACCCACTTAACTTCAAGATTTACAAACCCATCCACCCTTTAATTACCTCATTATAACTTCTACCTGTGGTAATGCTTGTTTTCTTTACAGTGTTTAAGTTAATAATATACCTACTGTTAAAATACTTCTGCACCTCTTTGACATAATCTGTATTTATAATGAAAGCTCTATGTACTCTTAAAAAGTTAGATGGTAATTTTTGTTCTAATTGTGTTAGCGATTGCTCACTCAATAAACTTTCGGTGGATGTATGTACCGTAATATATTTTTCACTGGCTTCAAAATGAGAAATATCCTCTAGTTTTATAAATACAAGCTTATCGCCTTTCTTTATGGTAATTGAGGTCATTTTTTTTGTTTCTTTTTGAAGTGAGACTTGTTGTATCGCTGCCATAAACGCTTCATGTGAAAAACTTTTATTAAATAAGTGCAGTTTCTCAATAGTTTTTTCCAGACGTTCTAACCGTACTGGTTTTACCAAATAGTCAATACTATTGGTTTCAAAAGCTTGTAAAGAATATTGGTCATACGCGGTACAGAATACAACCATGGGTATGGTTTCTAATTGTGCTAATAGTTCAAAGCCATTAAGTCCAGGCATTTCAATATCTAAAAAAATAACATCTGGTTTTTGGTCGATTATTTTTTCTTTCGCCTCCCTTCCATTTTTAACAACAGCAATAACGTTAATTGTTTCTGGAAAATTAGCTAATAGCTTTACCAAGCGATCTCTAGCAAGAGGTTCATCATCAATAATAATAGTTTTATAGCTGGTGGTCATATTTAGGCTTTAGTATCAATGGTAATCGTAATTTGTTTTTTTGGTGCATTCTGCCACTGTAATGAGGCATTATCTCCATAGCTCAAACGGAGTAAATCGTGAACGGTTTGTAACCCATGACCACTCACTAAACCTTCCGGAAAATCAGGACCATTGTCTAAAACACTTATTTCAATCCCTTTTTCTGTTTTTAGAATGTTTAAAGTTATGTGCCCTTTGTTTTCAATTTTAGATATTCCATGCTTTACAGCATTTTCTACTAATGGCTGTATTAAAAATAGTGGTACTTCTTCAGTAAGCACATCGTATTTGGCATTGATCACAAATTCTAAACGATCCCCAAAACGGGTTTGTTCTATTTCTAAATAACTGCGTACCATTTCCAATTCATCGTTAACAGTACTTATGGTTTTGCCTTTTCTGTTGATGGTATATTTAAATAAGTCAGATAGTGACAGCGCCATTTTTTCTGTTTTGTCGGCATTAGTATGCGCCAAACTAGCAATAGAATTTAAGGCATTGTATAAAAAGTGTGGGTTTATTTGAGATTGTAGCGATGTTAATTCTGCTTTCGCTTTTAATTCTCTTAAAGCGGATAGTTTGGTTTCGTTTTCAATGATTAAGTTTCGTTCTTTAAAAATAAAAAAGCTTATCAAAGCTCTTATGGTGGCAATCGCCATTGTGTATAAAAATATTCTGGATAGTTGTACAAAATCAGCATCAAATTTTAATCCTCCAGAGTAATGCATTACTGCTGCTATTATAACAAAAGGTAAAACCCCTGTTGATAAAAAAATTAAAACTGTTTTTGTGAAAATTATTTGAGAGCTTTTCTGAATTTTTATCTCGATAAATCGAAGACAAATAATAAATGGAAATAGAAGAATTAATGACCCTGAAACATCTATAAACGTATAATAAATTGTTTTTACAAATGACATTTGATTTTGAAGTTGATCCGGATATGTCAAAAAATTATAAAAATATTTATATAAAACGATTAGAATATCTACAAAAACTAAACCTATTATAGTTACAATAATAAATTGAGCCCAATCATTTTTTATTTTATGACTTATTCCGCGATATATTTTCTGAAGAAGAACCACAAACACTAAAAGTAAAAGTAACGTAGGTAAAATGAGAATGGATTCTGGGTTTTGTACCCACCAAATAGATCGGTCTCGAGTTCTTACTTTCTCTTTATATATGTTATCTAAAACATCTTTAAGTTGCTTTTCAGCAATTTTTAGTCTGTTTTCAAAACTAGGTTTATATACTTCTTTTATAACAGCGATATCCTCATTGCTTAAAGGAAATTCCATGTTAAAATAATATATAGGGTTGAAAATACTTTTTCTTTTATCCCTTACTGGATACGAAAAATTTCCTCCAACTAAAGCTTTTGCTATTCTTGACTCCAAAGAACTATTAAATACCGTTTCTAATTTCTCGGTATTATAAATATACAGTTCTCCCTTTGTATAAGCTTTCGATTCTGTCGTTAATCTACTCCCAACTTGACGATTGACTCCTCCTTCCTCATATATTATTGAATCTAAAAAAGTAATTTTAAAATTTGAAGACTCTTTTTTTGAAAAACCAATTGTAACCGTTTCTGTAATAGCATTTAAGTTGTGTAAAATGTTTGCAATATTTAAAGAGTCTGTCGAGGTATAATTCCCCGATAATTCAACCTTTATATCTGTGTCCCATTTAGTGACAGGTTGATACTTATTGCTATTCATTTCAACAATTTCTGCCCAAGGTTTTATGGGTAACTTTTCGGTTTCTTGAGAGAAGGTTCTAAATCCAATGAATAGGATTAATGCAAATAATAATTTTTTCATCACAGTAAATATAAATAGTTATACCGCAAAAGAACTTTAGAAAGTCTTTTTAGAAAACACTTTTCTGATGAACTGCATATAAGAATCATAAATTACATCTATCCAACCTGTAACGCTCATTTAAAACTTCTATATTTGCAAATTAAATGTTGGTAGCAATTCCTTTATGAAGAATATTAGAAACTTCTGTATTATAGCACATATTGACCATGGTAAAAGCACCTTGGCTGATCGATTGTTAGACTTTACTGGTTCGGTAACTGAACGAGAAAAGAAAGAACAGCTATTGGATAGTATGGATTTAGAACGTGAACGCGGAATTACTATTAAAAGTCATGCGATTCAGATGGATTACACCTATAAAGGTGAAAAATACATTCTTAATTTAATTGACACCCCTGGTCACGTAGATTTCTCATATGAGGTTTCTAGATCTATTGCTGCTTGTGAAGGTGCTTTATTGGTTGTTGATGCTGCTCAGAGTATTCAAGCACAAACGATTAGTAATTTATATTTGGCATTAGAGAACGATTTAGAAATTATACCAGTTCTAAACAAAGTAGATTTGCCTAGTGCCAATCCTGAAGAAGTTACCGACGATATTGTTGATTTACTAGGTTGCAAAGCTGAGGATGTAATTCCAGCAAGTGCAAAAACAGGTATTGGTATTGAAGAAATATTATCTGCAATTATAGAGCGAATTCCTGCTCCAAAAGGTAACGTTGATGAATCATTACAGGCATTAGTATTTGATTCTGTTTATAACCCCTTTCGTGGGGTAGAAACCTATTTTAGAGTCATTAATGGTGAAATTAAAAAGGGTCAAAAAATTAAATTTGTTGCCACTGATAAAAGCTATTTTGCAGATGAAGTTGGTACTTTAAAGTTGATACAACATCCGAAACAAACCATTAAAGCTGGAGATGTTGGCTATTTAATCACGGGAATTAAAGATGCTCGTGAAGTTAAAGTGGGAGATACAATCACCGATTCTGTAAGTCCTACAAAAAATGCTATTGCAGGTTTTGAAGATGTAAAACCTATGGTTTTTGCAGGTATTTATCCTGTTGATACTGAAGATTTTGAAGAATTACGTTCTTCAATGGAAAAGCTGCAATTAAATGATGCCTCTTTAGTTTTTGCACCAGAAAGTAGCGCTGCTCTTGGCTTTGGATTTAGATGTGGTTTCTTGGGGATGCTCCATATGGAAATTATTCAAGAACGTTTAGAACGTGAGTTTGATATGACCGTAATAACAACTGTTCCAAACGTAAGTTATCATGCTTTTACTCGAAAAGATACTGAGGTTCCTTTAATTGTAAATAATCCGAGTGATTTACCAGATCCGTCTACTATTGATCGTGTAGAAGAACCTTATATTAAAGCGACCATAATTACCAAGTCAGATTTTGTAGGTAATGTAATGTCATTATGTATTGAAAAAAGAGGTGTTATCACCAATCAAACGTATTTAACTACTGATAGAGTAGAATTAAGTTTTGATATGCCTTTGGCAGAAATTGTATTCGATTTTTATGACCGATTAAAAACGGTTTCTAAAGGTTATGCATCATTTGATTATTCGCCAATAGGCATGCGAACATCTAAATTAGTGCGCGTAGATATTTTATTAAATGCACAACCCGTAGATGCTTTGTCTGCATTAATACATTTTGACAATGCCACGAATATCGGAAAAAAAATGTGCGAAAAATTAAAAGAATTAATCCCAAGGCAACAATTTGATATTCCAATTCAAGCTGCTATTGGTGCTAAAATAATTTCTAGAGAAACAATAAAAGCTTTACGTAAAGATGTTACTGCTAAGTGTTATGGTGGTGATATTTCTCGTAAAAGAAAGCTTTTAGAAAAGCAAAAGAAAGGTAAAAAACGTATGCGTCAAGTTGGGAATGTTGAAATCCCGCAAGAAGCATTTATGGCTGTACTTAAGCTAAATGATTAAAAGCAACCCCTGAAGTTAAAAATTAACTTCGGGGGTTTTTTTATTTCTTTTTTATTGCGGTTTTTTCGGTGCTCGTGGTTTTTTCTATATCGAACATTTTACCAAGATAAACGAGTTTAAATTTATCTGTAATATCTTCAAAACTCTTACTGTAGGAAGAAATAATTTTTAAATCGCCATCAGGAGCTTTTAAGAAAATAGGAATAATATTATTATCAGATTTTGTAATCTCGATCAAGTTATTGTAATGTTCGGTTGATTTTAATTCAATTTCATGTATTGCTGGATATTGTCTAACCGCTTCAGTAAGCTTTATAAAATCATCTGTATGTGAAAAAAGACCTTCTTTTGGATTATTATCTGGATCATTCATTTCATCATCTGTAACTAATCTAAACGCACCATTTTCACCAAAATGCCTTGTAAATTTATTAATAGCATATTTATTAATATCTGAATTTCCTGTTAAAGCCATTAAATATCCAACATCATTAAGTTCAATATTATCAGAAAGTGAATCTGAGTATATATTTGCGGCGATTGCTTCTAATCCGATACTTTTTGCTTTATCGACATTTGTTTGGTTATTATCAATTAGCACTACATGCCTATCGTTCTTTTGAAGATATCCACCTATTAATCTGGATACTTTTGAAGCACCTACAATTAATATTCCATTAGATTTCTTAAGAAAAACACCCACTAATTTTGCAAAGAGTCTTGCCGTTGTAGCATTCAATATTACTGTTCCTAATACAATCATAAAAACAAGAGGAGTTATGTATTCTGCTCCTGCTTCTCCTTTTAAAAGTAATTTTGAGCCAAATAAAGAAGCAATCCCCGCAGCAACTATTCCTCTTGGACCTACCCAACTGATAAAAAGTTTTTCATTTAATTTTAATGTAGATCCATGTGTACTTATAAACACACCTATTGGTCTAATTATAAAAACTATTATTAAAAATAGGGCTACCGTTTTCCAATTATAAATCAATTCTAAATCACTGATATTGATATTAGCCGCTAATAAAATAAATAGTATAGAGATTAATAAAACACTCAATGATTCTTTAAAGTATAATAATTCTTTAAGGTTTGGTAAATTAACATTCCCTAATACCATACCCATAACAACCACGGCTAATAACCCAGATTCATGAGCAAAAAGATCAGATAGTACAAATACCATCAATACTAAAGAGAGAGAAACAACATTTAATAAATAATGTGGAATAAAATTCTTCTTTATTGCAAAAGTTAATGCGTGTGCAAGTGTAAAACCAAAAGTGGTTCCAAATAATAGAATCTTACCAAACTCTATTAATGCTGTTTGAGTATATGCTTGACCTTCACCTACGCTAATAAATTCAAATACTAATACTGCCGCTAAAGCCCCTATTGGATCTATTAAAATACCTTCCCATTTAAGTACCGTAGAAATATCTTTTTTCAACGGGATATTTCTAAGTATGGGAGTTATTACTGTTGGTCCTGTAACTATAATTAATGCAGAAAATAAAAAAGATATTTGCCAATCTAATCCAAAAATATAATAGGCAGCTAATGCTGCTCCAAAAAAAGTAACTATACTTCCTATCGTTATTAATTTTGTAATTACAGGTCCTACATTTTTTATTTCATTTCGTTTTAAGGTTAATCCACCTTCAAATAAAATTATACTTATTGCTAAGGAAACAAAATAATAAAGTCCTTCTCCTGGAAATAGCCCTTTTTCACCATTCCATATAGGTTCAATTAATTTTGAACCGTCTTCGGTATACAATGTTGCAATAGGGCCTACTAATAATCCAATTAATATTAAGGGCAAAATAGCTGGTAGCTTTAGTCTCCAAGCAACCCATTGAGCTATAATTCCAAGTATAATAATTCCTGCAAGCTCTAGCATAGTTGTTTTTTTTTGAAAAATACTGTTTTTATTCCAAATTTAGATTACTTCTTGTAGCATATATCCTTGTTTCTTTCACGCTTATTTTATAAATCTTTCATTTATATCACCAAAAAATAATCAATTTTTTTGTTTGCTTAGGATTATTGCAAAAAAAGAGAAGAAAACTTATTTAAATTGCAATAAAAGAATTAATTTATACTTGTTTTCAACGGTAATGCTCTATTTCGCTTACTAAATTTAAAAATAGACTTTGTTTCGTATCTCCAAAAATTAGCTCTAAGAAAAAATAAAATGAATTTCTTAAAAGAATTTCCTGTTTTTAAAAATCCCATTTTATTTGGCTTGACTGTTTTTTTGTTGACTATAATTCTAACTCAATATTTAACCTATCAACGTTATTTAATTCTCAAAAACAAAGAATCTCAAGAAATAATTTCGCAAGCAAATTGGGTTGAAAAAGAGTTTCAAAAAATAATAAACCAAAGCTTTACAACTACACAAAGTTTAGCATTTATTGTTGAAAGATATGGTGTTCCAAAAGATTTTGATTCTATTGCAGAATTGCTTTTACAAACAAACGAGCATATAAATGCGCTTGAGTTAGTAAATGGCAATGGAGTTATTACGCATGTTTATCCGCTACAAGAAAATGAAGTTTTAGGTTTTAATATTTTAACTGATTCAATCGGTAAAGAAGGGGCAATTACGACTATAAAAAGAAAAGATTATTTTTTAACAGGACCAATTCATTTAAAGCAAGGTGGTGATGGTTTTGTAAGTAGAATTCCCATATTTAAAGGTAGCACTTTCAATGGTTTTTCCGCAGCCGTAATAAAATTACCCGATTTTTTAAATTCTATCCATATTGACTCAATTGCTGAAAATCATTTTTCATATCAACTATCAAAAATTAATTCCGATAAATCAGAAGAAGTCTTTTTATCTCAAAATGGCGCTAATCCTCTTAAAGAAGCATATAATATCCCTATATCTATCCCTAAAGGCGAGCTTAAACTTTATGTAATTTCTAATAATAAAATTACATATTTATCTGTCGCTATATTTTCGTTTTTAGGAATAATTTTATCTGTTCTTGCTGGTGTTTTTTCTTGGTTCTTATTACGACAACCTTCTCGGTTAGATAAAATGGTAAAAGAAAAAACAGCCTTATTATTTGAAAGTGAAGAAAAGTTTTATAAATCGTTTCAGTCCAATTTAATTGGAATGTTAATTGTTGATAACGATCTGAAAATTGTAGAAATCAATGAAGCTTTTGCTGCAGCACTTAATTCAGACAGAAAAGCACTTTATGGAAAAACAATTGTTGAAACAGGGGTTATAAATTTTAACACAAATAATGATATAAAAAAAAGAGAAGAGCTTTGGTTAAAAGTTAAAGAAAGAGGAAAAGTCAGCAATGAAGAAATTATTTATACTCTTAAAAATGGTAAAAAAATAGCTGCTTTGCTTTCTATTGAATGCTTGATGATAAAAAATGAAGATCATTTTTTAATTAGCGCGATAGATAACACTAAAAAAAAGGAGGCTGAACAAAAACTAGAAGCTCAAAATATAGAATTAAAAAAAACAAATGAAGAGTTAGACCGTTTTGTCTATAGTGCTTCTCATGAACTAAGGGCTCCACTCTCATCAATATTAGGTTTGTTACATATTATACTCAGTGAAGAAAAAGAAGCTGGTTTGGTCTTTAAACTAAAAATGATGGAGCAATCTATAACCAGATTAGATGGTTTTATAAAAGATATTGTACAATATTCTCAAAACAAACATTTAGAAATTGAGTCAAAAAAAATAAATTTTAAAGCTATAATTAATGATTCTATTGAAAGCTTATGGTATTTAGAAAATAGGGATAAAGTTAATATTCAATTTAATGTTTTAAAAGAAGCACCATTTTTTTCTGATAAAAAAAGAATAGCTGTAGTTTTTGATAATTTGATTTCAAATGCCATAAAATATCATAACATTGAAAATAATAATCCAATTATTGATATTAATATTAGAATTTCTGTCGACAATGCATATATTACAATTAAAGATAACGGTGTTGGAATTCCAACAAAACATTTAGATAAGATATTTAATATGTTTTATAGGGTTTCTTCAAAAATTATGGGAACTGGAATTGGTCTTTTTGTTGTAAAAGAAATTATTACAAAACTAAATGGTAAAATAAATATCGAATCAGAGGTAAATAAAGGAACAAAATTTTTGATTGTTCTACCAAATCAAACTAAAAATGATGACCATGAAACCAAAACAAATACTATTAATTGATGATTCTGATATAGATAATTTTATTAATAAATCTGTTCTAAGTAAATGTGTTATTGCCGATTCTATCCTCATTGAAACATCAGCAATAGTAGCGCTACAATATTTACATAAAATGATGGACGATCTTGAAAATTTTCCTGATATAATTTTTCTAGATATTAGAATGCCTGAAATGGACGGTTTTGAATTTTTAGAAGAATATATAAAGATCCCTGAATACATTCAACAAAAGTGCGATATTTTTATTTTAAGTTCTTCGATAGATCCAAAAGATGTTGAAAAAGCACAGCAATACAAAGCCGTAAAAAAGCATTTAACCAAACCACTTACTCAAGATTTACTTGAATCTATCTTAGTTTGTGTTTAAATAATTCGTGAAATTATTAGCTACATTTTAAATTATTAATCGTAATATTGCAATGAACAAATTATAAAAAATATGGGATTAGTTAAATCTGAAATATTTACCGACGACCAAAATCAAATCGCATTATTCGCAAAAGCTTTTGGACACCCAGCAAGGGTTGCTATTTTACAACATTTGTTTGAAATAAATACATGTATTTGTGGTGATTTAGTAAATGAAATTGGTTTAGCACAACCTACAATTTCTCAACATTTAAAAGAATTAAAACTTCTTGGGTTGATAAAAGGTAGTGTTGAGGGAACTACTGTTTGCTATTGCATTGATAAAGAAAATTGGACAGCAATGAAAACAATTATGACCAATTTCTTAAACCAAGACCTTTTTCATAAAACAGATTGTTGTTAAATATATTGATGAATCACTTTAAAATAATAAATTATGAATCTATCAGAAATAAAATCGCATTTAAAAAATCTAGATACCATAGCTTTTGAACTCCCAGATGGATCATTAGTACCTAATCATTTTCACGTTACTGAAGTTGGAAAAATTCATAAACATTTTATAGACTGTGGAGGCACTGTACGGAAAGAAGAAGTCGCCAATTTTCAACTATGGAATGCAAATGATTACGATCACAGATTGCATCCTGAAAAACTACTTCATATCATAGAGCTCTCTGAAAAAGTTTTAGAAATGGATGATTTAGAAATAGAAGTAGAATATCAATCAGAAACTATCGGAAAATTTGGTTTGGCTTTTAATGGATCTAACTTTTTATTAACCACCAAACAAACAGATTGTCTGGCAAAAGATAATTGTGGTATTCCAGATAAAAAGCAAAAAATTAAAATGGCCGATTTAAATAGAACTACAAGTTGTACACCTAATTCTGGCTGTTGCTAAATGACATTCATTCCAATAACTGAAACTAATTACAATGCGGTTGCCGAAATATACGAATCGGGCATTAAAACTGGTATTGCTACATTTGAAACCACAGTTCCTGATTGGAAAAGTTGGAGCTCATCTCATTTAAACTTTGGAAGAATAGCAATACAAGAAAATGATAAAATTTTGGGATGGGCATCATTATCAGGCGTTTCAAATAGATGCGTATATGGAGGTGTTGCCGAAGTAAGTATATATGTTGCAGAATCTGCAAGAGGAAAAGGAATTGGTAAAATACTGCTTCAAGAACTCATTAAAATTAGTGAAGAAAATAATATTTGGACACTACAAGCTGGAATCATGAAGTCTAATCAACCTAGTATTCAATTACACTTAAATTGTGGCTTTAGAATGATAGGCTATCGAGAAAAAATAGGAAAACTTAACGATGTCTGGTTAGATAATGTAGTATTAGAACGAAGAAGTAAAATTATTGGAACTTAATTAAAATGACACAAAACAACACAAATATTAATAGTAGTATTGCTAATGTACTTTTAGCATTAAAACCAAATGAAATTTCACCTGACAGAATTTTTCTATTACAACCACTAATTGATTATATTCAAGAGAAAGTAAATCATAAACAAGCCATTCGCTTAAATTTTATTTGCACGCACAATTCTCGCAGAAGTCATTTATCACAAGTATGGGCACAAACAATTGCTTCATATTTTAAGATACAAAATGTAACCTGCTATTCTGGTGGAACTGAAGCCACTGCTTTATTTCCGATGATTGCAGAAACTTTAAAAACACATGGTTTTACTGTTGAAACACTTTCAGGAGGTATAAACCCCGTTTACAGCATTAAATATGCATCTAATGAACATCCTATTATTGGGTTTTCTAAGAAATTCGATACTGAATTTAATCCAGAATCAGAATTTGCTGCCATTCTTACATGTTCATCCGCAGACCAAGGCTGCCCTTTTATTGCTGGAGCTGAAAAACGAATTCCTATTACTTTTGAAGACCCAAAAGCTTATGATGAAACACCTCAGCAAACAGAAAAATATCTGGAAAGGAGCCTTCAAATTGCTAAAGAATTATTTTTTGTGTTTTCAAAAATCAAATTTTAATTTTTTTTACATCGTTATAACACTATAACCGTTAAAAACTCTTAATTAATCTAGATTGTTTTGTGATTTTCTTAAATTTCGAAATTATTTAGTTTAAATGAAGTTATACCCTATAGAAACTGGCAATTTTAAGCTAGATGGTGGTGCCATGTTCGGAGTAGTTCCAAAAACACTTTGGAATAGAACCAACCCTGCTGATAGTCAAAATAGAATAGATCTTGCCGCACGAAGTTTACTCATTGAAAATGGGAATCAATTAATTTTGATTGATACCGGAATGGGAAACAAGCAATCTGAAAAATTTTTTGGGTATTACGATATGTGGGGTAATCATTCTATAGAAAACTCATTAAAAAAACATGGTTTTCAAAAAGATGATATTACTGATGTTTTTATGACGCATCTACATTTTGACCATTGTGGAGGTAGTATTCAATGGAATTCTAATAGAACTGGGTATGAGCCTGCTTTTAAAAATGCAAAATTTTGGACTAATAAACAGCATTGGGAATGGGCTACGAATCCTAACGATAGAGAAAAAGCATCCTTTTTAAAAGAAAACTTGCTCCCAATGCAAGAAAGCGGTCAGCTTAATTTTATACATAGAATTTCTGAATCTGATTTTCAAAAAAAATCTGAATTAGAATTTGATATTTTATTTGCTGATGGTCATACAGACAAGCAAATGATACCACATATTACATATAAAGAAAAAACACTAGTTTTCATGGCCGATTTATTACCCACGGTAGGGCATATACCACTACCTTATGTTATGGGTTATGATACGCGACCTTTATTAACTTTAGCGGAAAAAGAAAAATTTCTTAAAAAAGCCGCAGAGAATAACTATTATCTTTTTTTAGAACATGATGCTCATAATGAAATTTGTACCGTACATGAAACAGAAAAAGGCATTCGATTAAAAGAGATACACACCTTTAAAGAAATTTTTTGCTAAACCATAATACAATCCATTTATATGGATTTTTTGCATTTAATTAATTATTAACTCAATTTTTAAAAAGACATATGACATTTAATTTTTCAAAAACGGTTCTTGGTCTAACAATTGGATCATTACTTTTATCTAGTTGTGGAACTACTTCTCCTATTTTAGTAAATACTCCAGTAGAAAACATAGATGCAATACCATTAAAAATATCTGATTTAACAGAATCTCAAAAGGAAACTTGGGGACATGCTGATCTTCTTTTAGACACCATTCCTGGGATGGCCGTTGAGCGAGCTTATAAAGACCTTATTGGTTTAAAAAAAGGAGAAAAAGTAATTGTTGCTGTTTTAGATTCTGGTATCGATTTAAAACATGAAGATTTAGTAAATATACTTTGGACAAACACAAAAGAAATCCCTGGAAATAATATAGATGATGACAAAAACGGTTACATCGATGATATTCACGGGTATAATTTTTTAGGTGAATCGTATAATGAACAATTAGAACTTACACGAATTGTACGTTTAAAAATTGGAGATGCTGCCCAACAATCAAAAGCAAAAGCGGCATTAGATAAAAAATATGACGAAGCATTAAAAAATAAAGAATATTATGAGCAAATTCTTCAAGTTGTTAAAAGTTCAGATGCTAGTATTCAAAAAGAATTAGGGAAATCTACCTATACAAAAAAAGAAGTTGCGGCAATACAACCAAAAGATGAAGCAATGCAACAAAGTGTTGGTATGATTCTTCAGGTATATAGTTTTGCTGATGACGTTCCAAAATTCATCAAAGAAATTTCTGAAGGTGTTAAACAACTTACCGATGAGTTAAACTATAATTTAAAAGTAGATTTTGATGGAAGAACTCAAGTTGGTGATAATCCATATGATATAAAGGATAAAAATTATGGAAACGGAAACCCACAACAACGTTATGATGATGAAAGTCATGGAACACACGTAGCGGGTATTATTGCAGCACAACGTGGTAATGGTAAAGGTGTTGATGGTGTTGCTAATAACGTAGCTATAATGAGTGTTCGTGCGGTACCAAATGGTGATGAATATGATAAAGATATCGCTCTTGGAATACGCTACGCTGTTGATAATGGTGCAAAAGTTATTAACGGAAGTTTCGGAAAATCATTTTCACCAAACTCTCAATGGGTTTATGATGCCATAAAATATGCAGCATCAAAAGATGTTCTTTTTGTTCACGCAGCAGGTAATGAAAGTGAAAATTTAGACGACCCGACAAATTCAAACTTTCCTAATGATCAAATAAACAATGGGGAAGAGTTTTCTAATAATGTACTTACGGTGGGCTCGATTACTAATAAATATGGTTCTGAATTAGTTTCTTCATTCTCGAATTATGGAACTATTAATGTAGATGTATTTGCACCAGGAAGTGATATTTATTCAACTATGCCGGGCAACAAATATGATTTTAATAGTGGAACATCTATGGCAGCACCAGCTGTTGCAGGTGTAGCTGCATTAATTCGTTCGCAATATCCAAAACTTAGTGCGAATGAAGTAAAACAAATCATTATGGAGTCTGGTCTAACCACTAAAATGAAAGTTATTGTTGCAGGAGATCCTTCAAAATCTAGTGATTTTAATACGCTTTCAAAATCAGGAAAAATGGTGAATGCGTATAATGCACTTATTCTTGCAGAACAAGTAACCGAAGGAAAAGTTAAATTATCGAACACAATGCCATAAGTTATTTGGCTTTTAAATAGCGTCTTTTATATCTAACTAATAAAAACTAAACTAACAAAAATGAAAAAAAAAGTATTATCCCTCCTCGTTCTATTGACAGGTATTACTGCAATAGGACAAAGTACTAGCTATTGGCAACAACATGTAGATTACACTATGGATGTTGCAATGGATGTTAAAACAAATCAGTATACTGGAACGCAAAAATTGGTCTACACTAATAATTCTCCTGACGAATTAACTAGAGTCTATTACCATTTATTTTTTAATGCCTTTCAACCTGGTAGCGAAATGGATATTAGACTGCAGAACATTGAAGATCCTGATCGTCGAATGATTAATGATGATAAAAAAAGTAGAATTGCGAGTTTAGCTCCTGAAGAAATTGGGTATTTAAGAGTTGCATCACTTACACAAGATGGAAAGCCAGTAACCTTTAAAGAAGAAAGTACAATTTTAATTGTCGAACTAGCCGAACCTATTCCTTCTGGTGGAAAAGCTACTTTTAATATGACTTTTAATGGTCAGATTCCTATACAAATACGTCGTTCCGGTAGAAATAGTGATGATGGAGTTGCACTTTCTATGAGCCAATGGTATCCAAAAATGGCGGAGTATGATTTTGAAGGATGGCACGCGGATCCATATATTGCTCGTGAATTTCATGGCGTTTGGGGAGATTTTGATGTAAAATTGACCATTGATAAAGATTATGTTGTTGGTGGAACAGGATATTTACAAAATCCAGAAGAAATTGGACACGGTTATGAAGCGCCAGGAAGTAAGGTAAAAAAACCAAAAGGAAAGACCCTAACTTGGCATTTTAAAGCACCTATGGTTCATGATTTTATGTGGGCAGCAGATCCAGAATATATTCACGATACATTACAAGTAGAAGATGGACCTATGCTTCATTTTCTATATAAAAATGATGAAAAAGTAGTAGAAAATTGGAAAAGTCTACAGCCTAAAACTGCTGAAATGATGACATTTTACAACAAAAATGTTGGTAAATACCCGTATGAGCAATATTCAGTAATACAAGGTGGTGATGGCGGAATGGAGTATGCCATGAGTACTTTGGTTGCTGGTGGTGAAAAATTAGGCGGTTTAGTTGGAACCACAGCTCATGAAATGGCACATTCTTGGTTTCAACATGTTTTGGCATCCAACGAATCTAAACACGAATGGATGGATGAAGGATTTACTTCTTTTATCTCTGCCTTATGTATGAATCAAATTATGGATAGAAATAAAGATAACCCTTTTGAAAGTTCATATAAAGGGTATTATTATTTGGTAAATTCGGGCAAAGAACAACCACAAACTACCCATTCAGATAGGTATGCTTCAAACACACCTTATAGCATTGCAGCCTACAGTAAAGGTTCTATTTTCTTATCGCAATTAGGATATATTATTGGTCAAGATAAATTAATGGAAACAATTCATAAATACTATGAAGATTTCAAGTTTAAGCACCCAACACCAAATGATATTAAAAGAACTGCAGAAAAGGTTTCTGGAATTGAATTAGATTGGTATTTGATGGATTGGACACAAACTACAAATACTATAGATTATGGTGTAAAAGAAGTTGTTGCTGAAGGTCAAAAAACCAAAGTTACTCTTGAACGAATTGGATTAATGCCAATGCCTATAGACGTTTTAGTCGTTTATGAAGATGGTTCTCAAGAAACTTTTTATGCATCACTTAGAATGATGTATGGTGAAAAAGAAAATCCATATCAAGGTTTAAAAAGAACCGTTTTACCTAATTGGCCATGGGCATTTCCAACCTATGATTTTACAATAGATAAACCAATGTCAACAATAAAAGCTATTGTAATAGACCCTTCTCAATTAATGGCAGATGTAAATGCTGAGAATAATACTTGGCAAAAAGAGTAAGATTAATAAAATAAAATTAAACCCTAGATTTTCGACTAAAAATCTAGGGTTTTTTGTTTTTTATAACTCCATATAATTAGTAAAATCGAAAACCTATCTTTGTAGCCTTACTAAGGGCGGTATTTTAAAAAAATACTCAAATAGGCATCGTGGAAAAAAAATTAAAATTTACATATTCTAAAGCTGAAAAATTAAAGAGCAAAAAACTCTTTGAACAATTATTTGCTGAAGGGAAAAGTATTGCAAATTATCCTTTGCGACTTATTTATGTAAAAACTGTATTAAAAGAGACTATTTCGATTAAAGTTGGAGTTACGGTTTCAAAACGCAATTTTAAAAGCGCCGTAAAAAGAAATAGGATAAAAAGAATCTTACGAGAATCATACAGGTGTAACAAATCAATAGTTTTTAACAATAGTAACAACAACTATGCGTTGTTATTTTTATATCTTGGAAAAGAAATGCCTAAAAGTATAGCTGTTGAGAAAAAAATGATTTCTCTTCTTGAAAAATTTACTGAAAAAATTGGCGAAGAAATCCAAGATTCAACTTCGGTTGAAAAAAATTAAAAATCATGAATAAATGATTTATTCACAACTCATAAAAAATTAATTCGATGAAAAAATTGATTAGAAAGCAAGTCATAATTCCTGTTTTTGCTCTTGTATTTATCGTAATTGGAAGTAGTTTTAAAAGTGATTTTTTTGAAATTGCAAAACAGATTGAAATTTTTACAACTCTTTTTAAAGAACTCAACATGAATTATGTTGATGAAACCAACCCTGCAGAATTAATGGATACTGCGATAAAAAACATGTTGGAAGATCTTGATCCTTATACTCGTTTTTTGAATGAACAAGATGTTGAAGCTTATAAAATTAGCAATGCAGGTGAATATTCTGGTATAGGAGCTATTGTGCGCGCATATAAAGAAAAATTAGTAATTGTTGAGCCTTATAAAAATTATCCAGCCGATAAAGCTGGTTTAAAGGCTGGTGACGAAATCATAAAGATTGGAGATATTGTTGTTAAAGATTTTGAAGATAATGCTACTGAACTTTTAAAAGGGGCAAATGGCACTAGCGTTGCTATTACTTACAAAAGACAAGGAGCTGTTTCTTCTACAAAAATAACAAGAGAAGCTATTGAAGTAGATGCTGTACCTTTTTTTAAAATGATAAATGATAAAACAGGATATATTGTTTTATCAAAATTCAATCAAAAGGCATCTGAACAAACTAAAGCTGCTTTAATCGATTTAAAAAATAAGGGCGCCGAAAAAATAATTTTAGATTTACGAGGCAATCCTGGTGGTTTGTTATCAGAAGCAATAAATGTAACGAACCTTTTTGTCCCAAAAGGAGAATTAATTGTAACTACAAAATCTAAAGTTAAAAAGTTTAATTCTGAGTATAAAACTAAAAATGATGCTATAGATACTACCATTCCTTTAGTAGTGCTGGTAAATGGTAGTAGTGCTTCAGCAAGCGAAATAGTTTCTGGTAGTTTGCAAGATTTAGATCGAGCCGTAATTATTGGCGCTAGAAGTTTTGGAAAAGGGTTAGTGCAACGTCCTTTAAAATTAACCTATGGTACACAACTTAAAGTAACTATTTCAAGATATTATACGCCTTCAGGAAGATGTATCCAGTCTTTAGATTATTGGAATAGAGATGATGCGGGAAATGCAGTTAAAACAAACGTTTTTAATGATTTTAAAACCCGAAACGGACGAAAAGTACAAGATGGTGGTGGTGTATTGCCTGATATTGAAATTACTACTTTAAAAACAAATACTTTGACAAGTGCTTTGTTAAGAGAAAATGCCATTTTTGATTTTGCTACTACCTATTACTATTCACATAAATTTGATGGGCTTTCTTCTTATACATTTTCAGATGCTGATTTTGATGCTTTTAAAAGTTATATAAAATCATCTGGGTTTTCTTTTGAAACGGAAACTGAAAAAGCGCTTAATAAAGCAATGTCATCTGGTGATAGTGATCTTTTAGATACAAATGTGCAGGAAAAATATCGTAGTTTATTGAGTGAAATAAACGCTAAAAAAATAACAGGTCTTGACAAATCGAAAAAAGAAATAGCAAAGCAATTAGAAGACGAAATTATTACACGCTATTTTTATAATGAAGGCTTATATGAATATTATCTTACACATGATGATGCTATTTTAACAGCGACTACCTTGTTAGAAGATTCAGCTAAATATAAATCAATATTAAAATAGATTTACTATTTAATATAAGCGCATTTAATTATTAAATATTGGGGTTTTAGTTAAATTAAGTAAATCCCCATTATTACTTTTTAAAAGTCTTTTTGAGCGTAAATACCTGTTTAAATTGTATTCATCAAAATTTGGAGCCTCTTTGTCAACACTACTAATTTTAACCTGACCTGACGAATGAATAAACTCATTATTTCCAATCCACATACCAACATGAATTACTTTTTCTGTTGAGGAGTCGGTAGCTTGTCTTCCAAAAAACAACAAATCTCCAGGAACTAGTTTATCAAAATCTTTTGTATCATCAATTTGTTCTCCAGTATGCACTTGTTGAGATGCATCTCTTGGAATTACCATACCATTTAAAAAATAAACTGTTTTTGTAAATCCGCTACAATCAACCCCTTTTGTAGATGTACCTCCCCATAAATAGGGTAATCCCATTAATTTTTTTGATGTAGCCACTAATGTTTCTTGTGTTGCATTCGTTTTTAATAACCAATCGCTATACAATTCTGCGTCTTTCTTATTTATATAAGCTTCTCTAGTATCTGGATATTTTACTTTATAAAATTCATCATCTTCGTCTAAAAGTTCTAAGATATCTCCAGCCACAACATCAGAAACAACTTGTGATGTGATATCTGGGTTAGAATACGTACTACCATAAATAGCTGTATATATAATTTTATTAGACGATTTCCATGTTGCTAATTCAGCTAGCGTCATTGGCTCTACTCCACCACTATCTACCCATGCTAAATATTTATCGGGTGTTTGTATTAATGACCAGCTGCCATCTTTCTTATAAATATTTACAGGTGTACCTAACAAAGCTTGTGTAGCTAATTCTGCAGAATGTTTAGGGTTGCTTCTTAAATTGGCTACAGAAATAGTTACCAAGCCAACTGTTTTCCCATTTAAATTTTTAGAGGGTAATAATTTTATACTATCAGTAAACGTAATGTTTTTCTCTTTTAATTTTTCATTTAAAGTGATAATAGCTTCTGGTAAATTAGTCTCTCCGGTTAATATATAACCTTTTGTGCTTTTTATAGCATTAATATCAAACAATGCCACTCTTTTATCTGGAGCAAAATTTAATTTTATTTCTGTAAGCAAATCAACTAACTCATTTTTTTCTCTTATTTCATTTTTACATGCTATAATTGTTAATAGAATTATAAATATTGAAAATAATCTAAAGATATTTTTTCTCATTTTTTAGTCGATTTAAAACGATTTTGAAAAGTATACATTTTAAAGTATTTACTGTCCTAGTATTTATTAAAATATTGCCAAATAAATTTAAAAAACGCTACTTATAAATATTAAAAACCTGTTAATCAGAGCCTATTAGTTTGATTTGTAATTAAAAAACATTAAATTTAGGATTATGATAGGACTAGAAAAAATAGAAAATAGTAAGTTTTTAGAAAAATCTGTTCACCATTTAGAAGCAACTGGTTTTGAACAGATTAAAGCTGATATTGAAGGTTATGATAAGCCAAAATCATACCTTCGAAAAGGGGACGATTCAAAAATTACTCCAGATATAGTTGCTATAAAAAATGGTAAAAAGTATTTTTTTGATATTAGTCTAAAATCTCAAAAACCAAGACTTTTAAAGTCAAAATGGTTATTTTTAGATACAATAAGTAGAATGAATTCGGATAGGTTTAGAATTATAACTACAAAAGGACATTACAAGTTTACAGATTCTATGTTAGAAGATATTAATTTAAGTAATAAAGAACCTATTAAACTATAATATAAAAACATAAAAAGGCACTCAATAGTGCCTTTTTCATTTTATCATATTCATATGTGGAATACCATCTTCTAAATATTCTTCACCTTCTTCTTTAAACCCTAATGATTTATAAAATTTTAATAAATATTTTTGAGCTGAAATTCTTATTTTAGTTTCATTATAATGCTCAAAAATAGCATTAATTGAAGCTACCATTAGTATATTTCCATAGCCATATTTACGTTCAGAAGAGCGTACAACAACTCTACCAATACTTGCTTCATTAAAATAATCGCCTGATTTAAAAATACGTGTGTAAGCAACTACCTTTTGGTCTTTTAAACCTATAACATGTAAAGCTTTCTGATCTTTACCGTCTAGATCTTGGTATACACAATATTGTTCAACAACAAAAACTTCACTTCTAAGTTGTAAAATATCGTATAATTCAACCGTATTTAATTCATTAAAGTTTTTTACGATAATCGTCATCATTAATCTTGAACTATTAGATGTTTATTGTCACATTTTCCAAATTCTGGCTGAATATTAAGATGGTTAATTCCATGATTATGAAATACTTCTTCTTCAATTTGTTCTAAAATAGTATCAAATTCTGATAAATTTATGTCTTCAGTAAAATCTATATGTGCCTCTAAATGCACCTCATCTTCATTTAATTGCCAAACATGAACATGATGTACATTTTTAATTTTATCTATTTTACTAATAGCTTCTACAATTTTGTTAACCTCAATACTATTAGGCGTAAAAAGCATTAAAACTCTAGTTGAATCTTTTAAAAGATCATATCCCATATAAATTAAATAGAGAGCAATAGCTAATGTAAGGCCAGCATCTATCCAATAAATTTGATAGAACTTCATTAATAATCCTCCTATTAAAACAGCTACGGAAGCAAGCATATCAGTAAATAAATGCAAATAAGCAGATTTCATATTCATATTAGAATCTGCATCTTTTTTAAGTAATAAAACACTAAAACCATTTGCCGCAATACCTAATAAAGATAACCATATTACTAAATCTGATTCTATAGTTTGAGGATCAAAAAAGCGTTCTATAGCTTCTTTAATTAAAATTATCGCTACAATTATTAAAGATGATGCATTTACAAATGCAGCAATAATTTCAGCTCTTTTATACCCAAATGTTTTATTGGTAGAAGCTTCTTTTTTTGCGTAGATTGTTGCTATATAACTAACAAAAAGAGAAAGTACATCACTAAAATTATGTAATGCATCTGATAATAAAGATAAGCTTCCTGATAATATACCTCCAATAACTTGTGTAACTGTTATTAAAATATTTAAAAGAATAGATATAAAAAGATTTCTACCTTTTAAATCAGGGTGATTGTGAGAATGTGCATGAGAATGATTATGTCCCATTTTTAAAATTAATTACATGGCATTTTTTCAATTCTTCTCTCATGTCTGCCTCCTTCAAAGTTAGTTTCTATAAAAGTTTTAACCATTTCTAAAGCCTGAGGAAGAGCAATAAAACGAGCAGGAAGACTCAAAATGTTTGCATCATTATGTTGCCTAGCTAGAAGCACTATTTCATTTGTCCAACATAAAGCACATCTTATTTTTTGATGTTTATTTGCTGTCATCGATGCTCCATTACCACTACCACAAATAATAATTCCTAAATCAACTTTATTAGACTCAACGTCATTAGCTACTGGGTGTACAAAATCTGGATAATCAACACTATCAGTGCCATCAGTGCCGTAGTTTTCAACTTCAATATTCATAGATTTTAACAAACCAATAATCGCAAGTTTATATTCTGTACCCGCATGGTCATTCCCTATAGCTATTTTCATAATATAGAATTTATATATACAAAGGTACAAATACACATGGTTTCACCACAGGTTTTAGGTTATTAACAACAATTATTTAAAAAAAAGAAAAAAGTACTGTTACTTAGTATCTTAGCGTTACAATTAAATTGTTGATAATATGCTAAAAAAAAATAACTAGTAAATTTTGATTTTTAATATAAAATCTGCTCTACAAAACAAGTTTGTATTTCAATTAAAAACTTCTAAAATAATACGAGAAAGATATTAATAAGTAGTAAATAGTAATTAACAATAAATTTACATTTACTTATTAATAAATTTATGTTCAAATCTGTTATTAAGAATAGTTAACAAAATATTTAAATAGCTGATTTTAAAAGATTATACTATTGTATAAATTGTCAATAAATTCTTTTTTCAGTTTAAAACAAGTTTATCTAATAAATTTTATATTCACTATTAACATACTATAATAGTCACCATTTTTTTTATTTAAATCAAAAAAGAAAATTTATTTATAGTATATATGTTTATAAGTAATAAAATTAGATAAAACTTACTTTACATGTGGTTAATGCTTGCAATGGATTATAATTTGTAATTTTCCAAAAATTTAAAAATTTAATGTCGAAGAAAAAGAAAAGGTCTTCAAGCCAAAAAAAGAATGAAATTACTAAAGGTATTTTTACGATACTTGAAAAAGAGCCTAAAAAAAGTTTTAATTATAAAGAAATAGCTGCAAGGCTTAATATAGATAATGCTAATGATCGTAATGATCTCATTAAAAAATTAGTACAATTAAAAGAAAAACGCAGAATTGTTGAAGATTCCCCTGGAAAGTATAAAGCAATTGTTTCTACTAAAACTTACCATACAGGAACTGTAGATATTACAGGAAGAGGAAATGCTTATATTATTATTGAAGGTTTAGAAGATGATGTTTTTATTCCTTTTAATAAATTAAATAAGGCTTTTCATAAAGATACTGTCGAAGTTTATATTTATCCTAGAAGAAAAGGTAAAAAATTAGAAGGAGAAATTACTCAAGTTTTAGAACGAAATAAAAAGACTTTTGTAGGTATTGTTGATATGCAAAAATCATTTGCATTTGTTCGAATCTCGGATTTTAGAATGTATACCGATTTTTTTATATCAAAAGATAAAATAGGTGATGCTACAGATGGAGATAAAGTTATAGTTGAGTTTAATGAATGGCCAGAAAAAACAGATTCTCCTTTTGGGACAATTACTCAAGTTTTAGGTAAACCAGGAGAGCATGATACAGAAATACATTCCATTTTAGCTGAATATGGTTTACCTTATCAGTTTCCTGCAGAAGTAGAACAATTTGCAAATCAATTAGATACTTCTATAAAAGCAGAAGAAATTACAAAAAGAAGGGATATGCGCGATACCCTAACTTTTACTATTGATCCAAAAGACGCAAAAGATTTTGATGATGCACTTTCATTTAAAATATTAGAAAACGGCAATTACGAAATAGGTATACATATTGCAGATGTTTCACATTATTTAAAATTAGATACTATAATGGATGATGAAGCTTATGAAAGAGCAACATCTGTATACTTAGTAGATAGAGTGGTTCCCATGTTACCTGAAATTTTATCTAATAATGCTTGTTCACTTAGGCCTCATGAAGAAAAATATACCTTTTCTTCTATTTTTGAAATTGATAAAAAAGCACATGTAATAAATGAATGGTTTGGTAGAACAGTCATAAATTCTGATGAGCGTTTTTCTTATGAAGAAGCACAACATATTATAGAGAATAAAGAGCCAACTATTCCCGAAGATATTTCTATTAGAGGTAATTCATATCTAGTTTCAGATGAAGTAGTAGAAGCAACGTTAAAATTAGATGAATTAGCTAAAATTATGCGATCTAGAAGAATGAGAGCTGGAGCAATTTCATTTGATAAAATAGAGGTTCGTTTTAACTTAACACAAGAAGGAGAACCAGAAAGTGTTTATTTTAAGGAATCTAAAGATGCTAATAAACTTATTGAAGAGTTTATGTTATTAGCAAATAGAAAAGTTGCAGAATTTATAGGAAAACAAAAACCTATTAAAACTTTTGTGTACCGGGTACATGATGAACCTAATGAAGAAAAATTAATGGCCTTAAATGGTATTATTTCTCGTTTTGGTCATAAGCTAGATTTTAAAGATAAAAAATCTATTAGTGCCTCTTTAAATCAGCTTTTAGAAGATGTTAAAGGTAAAGGAGAACAAAATATGGTAGATACTTTAGCAATACGGAGTATGAGTAAAGCTATTTATACTACAGATAATATCGGACATTATGGTCTAGCTTTTGATTATTATACCCATTTTACATCTCCTATTCGTAGGTATCCAGATGTTATGGTACACCGCTTATTACAACATTATTTAGATGGTGGAAGCTCTGCAAAAGCTGAAGTTTATGAAGAAAAATGTAAACATTCTTCTGATATGGAATCGTTAGCAGCAAATGCTGAACGAGATTCTATAAAATACATGCAGATTAAATTCATGCAAGATCATCAAGATAGAGAATTTATAGGAGTAATTTCTGGTGTTACAGAATGGGGTATTTATGTAGAAATTATAGAAAACAAATGCGAAGGAATGGTTCGTATTAGCGATATAAAAGGAGATTATTATACTTACGATGAAAAGCAATATGCTATTATAGGTGATAGAACTAAAAAAGTATATCAATTAGGAGATGAAGTAGTCGTAATGGTAAAAAATACAGATTTAGTAAAAAGACATTTAGATTTTACACTTATAGGAAAGGTAGAATAAATAAGTTTTGTATTTTGGAATGGAATTTGTTTAGTAATGATTGCAATTACCTAAAAACAAAAAAATGAAGCAATTTTTCATATTAGTTTTTTTATTTATAAATGTTCTTGTAATTCAAGGGCAGAATGAAAAAATTATTCAAAACCTTGAGAAATTTACAACAATAAAAGCTTTTGATGGTTTATCTATTAATTTAATTAAATCAGATGTTAATAAAGCAATTATAACTGGCGCTAATACAAGTAAAGTAGCAATTGTAAATAATGAAGGTGTTTTGAAATTACGAATGGAAATTGGTAAAATTTTCAGCGGTTATAGAACATTTATAGATGTTTATTATACAGAAGTATTAGTAACAATTGACGTAAATGAAGATGCAAGAATAACAAGTAAAGAAGTTATTAAGCAAGACTTATTAGAGTTAAAAGCTCAAGAAGGGGGAGAATTAGTCATCAATACTCAAGTAGAACAATTATTAATAAAAACCGTAACTGGTGGAATTATAACTACAACTGGTTTTTCTGATAATCAAGATGTTATGATTAATACTGGGGGTATTTATCAAGGTAAAAATTTTAAAACAAATTTTACAACCGTAAATGTAAATGCTGGCTCTAAAGCAGAAATTTATGCTATAAATTATGTAAAAGCAAGTGTAAAAGCTGGAGGAGAAGTATTAGTTTATGGTGATCCAAAAAAAATGGATGAAAAAACTGTTTTTGGAGGCACTATTAAAAGAATGTAATAAAAGAATATATATTAATATGTTAGATGATGTACAGGCAGCTATTCCATTAGGCTTTTTTTTAAGTTTTATGGTTGGGCCTGTTTTTTTTGTGCTTTTAGAGACAAGCGCTACTAAAGGTTTTCGTGCAGCTCTTTTTTTTGATTTAGGTGTTGTAATTGCAGATATTTTTTTTATTACGGTAGCCTATTTTAGTAGTTTTCAGTTACTTGAAAATTTAAGTAATCAACCTGGGCTTTATGTTTTTGGAGGTGTAATTTTATTAATTTATGGGATTATAACATTTAAAAAAAAGCAAGTAAAATTACGTAATGAAGAAGTAAAAGTTAGTAGTGGGCATTATTTAAGTTTATTTGTAAAAGGGTTTTTACTCAATTTTATAAATATTGGTGTATTAGTTTTTTGGTTAGGAATAATAATTATAGTTGGTCCAAGTTTAGATAATAATAGCGAAAGAATTATTGTTTTTTTTGCTACAATGATAGTTACTTATTTTATAACTGATATAATTAAAATATTATTAGCCAAACAGTTGAGAAAAAAATTAACACCAAGACGTATCTTTTTAGTTAAAAAGGTTTTAGGTATAATCTTAATCTTGTGTGGTTTAGTATTAATTACTAAAGGCTTTTTACCAAAAGATAAACTCAATATTCAAGAAGGAATAGAATTAATTAGAGAATAAAAAAACCCCTTCAATAAAGAAGAGGTTTTTGGAGGCATCGAGCGGATTCGAACCGCTGTACAAGCTTTTGCAGAGCTCTGCCTAGCCACTCGGCCACAATGCCAAATTTTAAGATTGCAAATTTACGAAAATTAATTTGTATAAATAAACAAAAAACCTCTTCAATAATGAAGAGAATTTTAGAGAGGCATCGAGTGGATTCGAACCACTATAAAAGTTCTTGCGGAACCATGTCTATCCAATTCAACCACAATGCCATTTGTTAATACAAATATGATAATATTTTAACTTTTTTTAAAACAAAAAGTATGTATTTTAACGAATTAATCGTAAGTTAATCGAAACCATTTCAACATCGCCATTAATTGGAGGATTTATTTTAGATACTATGACTTCACCTTTATTAACAGTTTTGCACTCTAAAAAAATTCGATCTAGAATACGTTTTGCAACATGCTCTAAAAGTTTAGATTTAATAGTCATTTCATCTTTAACAATGTGGTTTATAAGAACATAATCTACCGTATCATTTAAGTCATCAGAAATTGATGCTTTAGTTAAATCTGCATCTACTTCAACATCAACCCTGTAATCACTACCTATAATACTTTCTTCTTTTAAACAGCCATGAAAAGCATAAACCCTAATATTGCTAACTTTTATTTTTCCCAATTTAAATTTAGTTTTTGCAAATTTAAATGTTCTAAATTAGAAACCCTTATTTTAAAATTAATAAGTACATCTACAATTACTTAAGCCTTGAAATAAATCTACACCTAGAGTAACTACATGAGTTCCTGTACTATAGCCTAAAATTTCATTCATTATAATTTGGTAAGAATATCCAAAATATAGATTGTTCTTTTTAAGTCCTGCAATTGGTGCAATATATAGTGGTCTTCCTATTTGATCATTTAAGAAACGATATGTAACTCCAACATAATAATAATCTTCAAAATCGTAAAAACGGAATTTCACATTCAAATCTGTTTCTGATCTACCATCACTTTCAAACAGTTTATATAAAACAGATGGCTCAATTTCCATATCACTTCTACTATTTTTTCTATAGCGATATCCTGAATAAACATAGTAATTTCTAAGCCTGTTTGGTTCAAAGTTTATATTAAAGCTTTTTAAATCTTTGTCTAATAAATTAGAAACGTTAAGACTTAAATAAAATTTATCTTTTCTATACAATAAGCCTACATCAAAATTATGATTTGTTGTAGATCTATCATCAGTTACACCTGGATCTCCACCAGCATCAATAAATTCTTGAATATCTATTCTAAATTGGTTGAAATTATATGAGATTCCAAAAGATAAAAATTCATCTTCATAACGATCTAAAGTTAAATGGTGTGCAAAAGAAAGTCGAGCACCTTGTTGCTTTGTATATCCATTTCTATCATTATATAAAAATAAACCTAAACCAGATCTATTTCCCATTCTAACATCTGCAGCTAATGACTGTGTGTCTGGAGCATCTTTAATACCAACCCATTGAGTTAAACCATTTACTCTTATTTTCACATGATCTCCAATACCCGCATAAGTTGGAGATAATACAAATGGGTTATCAGCTAAATATTGAGATAGTTGTGGTGAATTTAGTTCTTGTGATTTTGTGATTTGGGAACACATAATCACTAGCACGGTTATTAATATCTTTTTCATTTAAAAGTAGGTTATTTTTTATCTATACAAGGTAAAATGACCAACGAACTCTCTATCGTCAATTTCTCCTTTAAGTTTAATTATATACCAATAATCTCCAGTTGGTAGTTCAGAATTATGATATATTCCATCCCATCCTTTGTCATTTTGGCGCATACGATATACCTCTCTACCATAACGGTCAAAAATTATGATTAGTATGTTGGGGAATCCTTCAAGATTAATAGGTTTCCATGTATCATTTTCACCATCACCATCAGGAGTAAAGAAATTAGGAATTTCAATATCAATAAATTCCATTTCTATACTTGCTATAGCTTCACAACCATTAGCATCTACAACCCTAACTATATATGTACCAGTTTTGTAAATAAAATTGGTATTGTCATCACCATTATTTTTATCATCAAAATAGAAGGTATATTCTCCACTACCACCTGCGGCAACTGCTGTAATTTCATTAATAGTATTGTTTTCTAAAACAAGTGTAAGTGGTTCAAAATTTTCTATTGTAAACGGAATGATTTCAACACATCCATTTAATGATGTTATTAATGTATGATTACCAGGTGGAATATTAGTGAAACTTGGTTCTAATCTTACATCAGTAGAATTTTCATCATCTAACTGGTATAAAACTTCACCATTTAATGATGGATCTTCTAAAGTTACCATTAAGTAATTATCAGGAGTATCACCAGTACATTCATAAATAGGTTCAATGGTTGCTTTAATATTTACACCTTCATCAATTATTACTTCAATACTGGTTTCGCATCCTAAATCATCAATAACAAAAATAGTATGAGTTCCTGAAGGCAAATCTGTATACGTTAATAATCCAGCAACATAATTGGTGTTTTCTAGCCTTGTACTATAAGGAGCAATACCACCTGTTATTGTTAAATCTATAGAACCATCACTATTACCTAAGCATGTTTCGCCATTTGCTGTAGCATTTATAACAATAGGTTGTGACTCTGCAATTACATAATCTAACACCTCAAAGCAGCCATTTTTATCTTGAGCGATTACTGTATAGTTTCCTGGAACAAGATTAGTAAACGTGTTTATATCATCAAATTGTGAAAGGTTTGGAGAAATTGCATATTGATATTCTCCTGAACCACCAGCTAATTGTACAGTAATGTAACCTGTTTCATCACCAGCACATAGTATTTGAGAATAATCATCTGTATAGGTTAATGGTTCTGGTTCCTCTATTTCTATTTCAGCAGAAAGTAATTCACAATCGCCACTCAATACTCTTACATAATAGAATCCAACTGAAAGATTTTCAAATCTCTTTGTAGTTTGTACGGCTATTGGTGTCATTGTATTTAACCATGATGTACTTGTTGTGTTGTAGTAAAGCTCATAACTATAATTACCTAAACCACCAGATGCTGAAGCAATTATTGTTGCTGTAGCGTCTCCAGAACAATTTATTATAGCAGCACTATCATCAATTGTAAGTAAAAGATCTGGTATTGGATCTATTGAAACTTGGTTTGAAATGGTTGCACTACATCCAAATTGATCGATAACATAATATTGATATTTACTTTTTAGGAGCGCTTCTGATTGTGTAATTGTAAATACATGCGAATTACCATTATTAAAAGGAACAAATGTAGTATTATCTACACTATAGCTATATGGAGCTTGTCCACCTGTTGCAGTAAGCGTCATTTGTGCATCAATAGAACATGTTAATGCTCTTGACTGCACCAAATCAACAATTACGTCATTTGGTTCTATAATTTCAACTTGTATTGTTTCAAAATCACAATCCCATACATCAGAAACAGTAATAGAATAGATACCAGAACTAAGATTATTAAAATTTGGAGAATTTTGAGCTCCACTAGTAAATAATAGTGTAGTTCCAGTGGCATCGTAATAATTCAACTGATATTGGTATGTTCCTTGTCCACCAGTAACTCCTATTGCAGAAATAGAACCATTCGTATCGCCATAACATGTTAACATGGTACTTAATGGAGTAATAGTTGCATTTATAAAACTTGGAATTGTAAGTGTTTCAGTAGCAATAGTTGTACAACCACCATTATCTGTAATTGTTGCTACATAATCTCCAGCTGATAACCCTGTAAATATATAGGAAACAACATTATTTACAATAGGATATATTTGTCCAGTTGTACTGTTTGTTAATTGAATATTATATGGAGCATATCCGCCTATTGGCTCTATTAATAACTCTCCTTTATCATTAGTACAAGTAACATTAGCTAATTCAGTCGCGGTTCCTGTTAATGATGTTGTTGGAGAAATAATAGTGATCGTATTTGAATCTTCTGAGCATGAAGGATATGTTGTTTCTGTTATTCTTACAAAATAATTTCCTCCAGATAGATTACCAATCAGTTGTGGATTAGTAGCAGTATTTCCAATCCCAACAACACCTGTTGTTGTTCCGTTTTGATTGAAGACTTCATATGAATATAAGCCTGAGTATCCAGAAACATTAATTGTTAATTCTCCAGTACCATCTCCCATACATGTAACTGGAGTTGTCGCTGTCGCTGCTACTTTTATAAGATCGTAGGGAGCAATTGTGTATGAAGCGGTATCAACATAACACCCAGTTGTTGTGTTCGTAACACGGAAGGTATAATTCCCTACAGCACTTAAATCATAAATAGCTGTTGTAGCTGTGCTTGATACTAATGTACCGTTTGAATTTGGAACAGGTAAAAGTTCAAAACTATATACATCTCCTGAGGCTACAATAGCTTCTGTAACTGTAATTAGTACTCTTTCACGACCATTTACACAATCGATAGCATCAACAAGAGATACAACTGCTGTAAACGTATTTAATGTTGGTATGATTATAGTTTCTGTTGCGATACAATTTTTTCCGTCTTTAACAAAGATGTTTATGGTTTGATCTGAACCATTATCAACAATCTTAAACGTATTAGCTGTTTGATAATTTATTCCATTAATACTATATAAATATGGCGCTGTTCCTGAAGGAGCAAGCGTTACAGCATCGTTATTTACAGTTACTGTAATAGTTGATGTATTTACAGTATTATTTGGAGCACAAGCATATGGTGTAAATGCAGCACTAATAGTTAATAATGTTGGTTCGTTTACTTCAATACTTGTTCTATCTAAACAACCTCTGCTTGAAATAGCTTCAAGAGTATAAGTTGCTGCTGATAAACCTGAGAAAGTAGGATTAGTTTGTGGTCCAGCAATTAAAGTAGCGCCTAAAGCGTCATATAAATTATAGGTATAAACAGGATTGTCATTTACCCCTAATGAGCTTGGTGCTAATACAATAGTTATACTACCATCGGAACCGCCATTACATGAAACATCTATAACTGTTTGATTTGATGCAAAAGTAACAGGTGTTGGAGCATCTAAATATTCAGTTATTGTTTTTATACACGTAGGAGGAATACCAGTTTCTACATCACGAACTTCAAAAGTATAGGTTCCAGATTGTGATAATCCTGTAAAAATACCAGTAGAATTTATTTGGGTAGTAACACCATCTGGGAATGTTACTTCAAATTCTAAGTTTGCTGAACCACCACTTACATTAACGGTAATAGCACCATCAGGTGTTGCTGTACAATCAATAAGTTTAACAACAGAGGTTGTAATTGTAATTTCTTCGTACAATATTTCCGCTGCAGTTGTAAAAGTACAACTCCATTGATCATTAATTTCTACAGTATAAGAACCAGCGCCTAGCCCTGAAAAAGTTGTATCAGTTTGTGGAACACCAAATGGTAATCCATCTTTATATAATTGATAGGTATAATTAGAATTTTGTCCACCAGAAACACTTACAACTTCAATCTCTCCTTGTAAATTGATACAATTTTCTTGATTAACCTGTAAAGTACCTGTAATAGGTGTTGGGTTATTTAAAACTTGACTTGTTAACTGTTCAGGACATCCTTTTTGATCAATGACCCAAATTTCATACGTACCCGCTACTAAGTTTTCAAAACGAGGATTTGATACATAGTTGCTAAGGTCTGTTGGATCAGGATTCGCTGTAGTACTTACATAATATAAGTATCCGCCCCATCCTCCTAGTACATCAACAACTTCGATTATACCATCATTAAGCGCACAAGTAATAGCCGTGATCTCTGAATTTCCAGTAATAGCAGCTGACGGACCACTAATAGTAAATGCTTCTGTAGTGCTACATGACGGAAAGTTTGTCTGCATAACTTCAACAATATAACTACCAGCAAATAATGTAATAGAAGTTGTAGGACCATTATTTATAGATGCGCCACTTTTTTCAATAGTATCATCGCTACTATCCGCAGGGGTGCCATTAGTGTCGTATATGACCCAATCAAATGAGCCAACGTATGTTGCGTCTACTAATTCTAAAGTGATTTCACCTGTCTCAGTACCAAAACATACAACATCGTTTACTTTTATAACATTAATGGAGAATGTATTAGGGTTTTCAATTATTTGCGATGCTGTAATAATACAACCCGTATCAATATGACGTATTAAGAAGTTATAACTTCCAATAGATAATCCAGAGAAAACATTCGATGATTGATAATTAGCACCATTATCAATACTATATTCAAATTTTGAAGCATCATTATTTGAAGAAGTTGCAGTAATGGTAATTTCACCATCAGCACCAGGAGAACAACTTAAATTATTGGTAATAGCAGCTGAAGCTGTTAATAATTTATCATAAGGAGCTATTGTTTCTGTAGTAGTACCAATACAGCCGTTATCATCGTAAACATTTATAATGTATGTTCCTCCTGCAATATTTGTTTCAACATAAGTACTATTAGTACTTGATTGAACCACAACATCATCAGAAGTCGTTACAGTACCCATATCATTTATAAATTCATAAATCACATAGTTACCACTACCCCCAGTAATTGTTGGTTGATCAACTGTAATGGATGCATTATTTTTATTGTTTCCTACAGCACAAGCAAAAGGAACTACCGTTGTATTGTTTATGACAATTACAGCAGGTTCATTAATTATAATGTCTGGAATTACTAAAGTACACTGATTTGTTCCTTGTCCTGTTATCGTATACGTATCAGGAGGTAGATTTTCGAACGTTTTTGTTGCTGCATTAAAAGTACCTGCAACAGGTGAAATAGAATAGGTTAATGGATTTACGCCATTATCTGTTTCTACAAGTTTTATGCTTCCATCGTCAGCGCCATTACAAGTAACATTTGTTGTAGAATAGGTAAAGTCTGGCACTATGGCCGCAGGAGCTTCAATATCTATCGATTTTGAGCAATAAGGTACTGGAGTTCCCATATCGTATACGATTACACTGTATACACCCGCTACACTAGCATCTGTCCATGTATATGGAGTTGGTGGAAGTACTGCTCTAGTTGAATTAATTGGACCAACAATTTCATATTCATAGGTTCCAGAACCAGATTGCACTTCGATGGTTATTTCTGCATTATTGTTTGGTGCACCTTCACAATCTAATAATTCGGTTTGAATAGCCGTAAATTCTAATGGAGGGTAAATGGTAAAAAGTTCTAGTTCACCACAGCCATTTGCGTCTCTTATCTCAAGTGTTTGATTTGCACCTGAACTCAGATTTGTAATAATATATTCGTTACTTGCATCAAAAATAACACTTTGGTAGGGTTGGCCATTCCAGCTCAATTGATAAGGTGCTATTCCTCCGTTGTCTAAGGTTACAACAAGTTGAAATTCTCCTTCTTCAGGACAATTATCCAATACTTGTAAAGAAATTTCTGGTGTTGGATCAAGAATTAAATCTTGTGTATCGGTAAACCCACAACCATATTGATCCTGAATAGTTACAGTATAAGTACCACTTGGCGAATTCGCAGGAATTTCAATAGGATTGTTTGTTGTTGCTGTAATTGTTGTAAATCCAGCAGGACCAGTTATTGTAAAATTATAGTTTCTACCCCCTCCAGTAAGGTTATCTACAAGAATAAGACCTGGCGTACTACAAGTAATGTTTTGTAAGGAGCTTAATGTTCCTGAAATAGGATCTAATTCTTCTAGTATTAAATTTTCACTTCCAGAAATACACACATCTACACCACCACTAGTTACTTCAGTAACTACGATATAATATTCATTTGGTGCAAGACCAGATACTGTTATGGTTGGATTATAAGCAATATTACCTCCACTTGTTTGAATAGAATTTCCGGCAATATCAAAAAGTTCCCATCTCATATTGGGTTCTATACTTCCATCAGTATCAGTAAGTGTATACGTAATTTCACCATCATTTTGACCAAAACATGAAGGCTCATAAACGGGATCAATTTGAATAGGGTTTACTGTAATATCATTCACATTGACATTACTTTGTCGTATACATCCACTTGAATCTCGTACATAAAAAACATAGGTTCTTCCTGGTATTAGCCCTGTCCAAGTATGACTACCGTGGCCTGCAGGGACTGTAGTGTTTGGTAGAGGATCATTATATTTAATAGTACCTCCAGCAATCCAAGTTGCAGAAGTTGGATCAAAACTAGCAGGATCATCTGTATAGGCATATTCATACATAGGGCTTCCCAGGGTTCCTTGAACCCGAACTTGTAACTCGTTACAATTAACCACTACAGTTGAAATTGTAATATCTAAATCATCTAATGGATAAGGAATGATGTAACGGGGCAAATCTGTTTGACAAATTGTATTACCTGAACCATCTACAGTTCGCATAGATGGATAAACACTTTCTCCAGACACATACCCTCTAATTTCATCAGAAGTGCCTGGAATGGTATTATCTCCAACCCAAGTTGTTCCACCGTCAGCACTAAATTCTATTCTTCCTAAGGTGGTTGGGTAATTTGTAAATCTAAATCCATAATCATTTGGATCTACACTACTACAGGCTGCTGGTAAAATAGGTACTATGTCTGCAGTTAATTCATCAGGATTGTTAATTGCAATTGGTGTTTGAGTTAACACACATCCAAAAGCATCTGTAATCGAAATGGTATAGTTTCCTGGAATTAAATTATAATATGTTTTTGATACTGCAAAAACATTTGTATTGGTTTGATTAGCTGCTCCAGAATGGTCAAGATCAATAATTTGAATTGTATATGGACTTGTTCCTGAAGAAATAGTTACGGCAATAGTTCCAAAACCATCATGACATTCAGGATCTGTTGGTGTAGCTGTAAAATTTAATGGGACAGCAGGTTTTACAGTAACCGTTTTTACTACCTCACAATAAGGCGCTACTGCTGAATTATCTCTAACATAAACATCGTAAGTTCCGTCATTACCATTTGTAACTGTAAAGACATTACTTGCACCAAATAGACCTGTTGGATCTGTAGTAGTAGGGACAAATGCATATTGATATAATCCATCACCACCAGTAGCATTTACAGTGATGCTTCCATCAATACATGAAATGTCTTTAACGGTAACCGTTGCTAATAGCTTGTTTTCTATAACTACTGTGGCTGTATTTAAGCTAACTGGACATCCAAATTGATCTTTTACATCAACCGTATAGCTGCCAGGAGTTAAATTATTAAAATTATAGGTTGTTGATGTAGTAGGATTAGGTGTTAACCAAGGACCACTATTTAATCTAAATTGATACTTACCATTTCCAGAAGTAACATCAACCTGAATTGAACCATCACTATTTCCAGTGTAACAGGCTGTTGGAGTTGCTGTGAAAATAACATCTTGGGGTGGGTTAACAATCAGTGCTGCATCAATAGCATCAGCACATAAATTTGTATCTCTTGCCCAAATAAAGTAATTGCCAGCAGGGATATTTGTAAATATTGGACTGTTTTTATAAGGAACGATGATATTACCTAAATCATCTTCTAATTGATACATATAAGCTGGCGTGCCTCCTGTTGCACTTGCTGTAATTGTTGCACCACCATTGGTACATGTCAATTGATCAGTTATTGCTCCAGCCGCTACTACAGATGTAGGATCATTAATTGTTTCATTTATAGTTATAGTACAAGAACTATCTAATACATCTTGAACAACAATAGTATGCGTACCTGCATTTAGTCCATTTACTGTAATTGGAGAGCTCGTTTGAACTCCAGAAAATGGATTTCCATCAACACTGTATATGAATCCATTAATAGGATCAAAGTTTTCAATATCAAATGTAATACTTGCATCACTTGACCCAAAACATGTAGGTGTTGTTGCATTTGAAGTTGTAGCAGCAAAAGCATTACCGTCTTCAACTAAAACATCTAAATCAAAAGAGCCAGGGCAAGGCTCAGGGGTTTGAAATGCCTGAATGTCATCTATTGCTATATCATTACCATCTTCAACAGCAGAATTAGTTCGTATAACAATATCTAAATTACTATTTGCTCCAGGATTTAAGGTAACAGTATAATTATGCCAATCATCTGCATTGTTGTTTTTGGAAACACTTCCAGTAGCAGTGCTAGCAATAATAGCACCTCCTCCATCAACTAATTGAATTTCTATGGTAGGATCTCCACCAGAAGTTCCAGTACGCAATAAATTGAATGCCCATAATGATATTGTGATATCTCTATTGGCAATCACTTCAATATTTCGTTTGGCATAAACAATTCCCCCTACACCAGCAACACCTCCAACATTAATAGCTAAGAAACGACCATTAGCATTACCCGTATGGTCATTTGGACTTTGCCAAGTTCCATAAGGATTTGAAATGACTTGAGTAACAGAATATTCACCATCTTGTATATGAGTATCAGTTCCGAAACCACATAAACTTGCTGAACCGTTTTGTGGCTCATAACAATAAGCAGGATCTATTTGTGTAATAGAGGTATTCGCACCAAAACCAAAACTTTCTAATAATAAGTTACTTGGCGTTGAAGTTGTATTATTTAAATAATTTACAGTGATAGTATGATTTCCCGGAGTAATATTATCAAAAATATTAGATGTATCTGGTGTATTTGGAGTACCATCTATAGCATAGGTATAATCAAAATTTGAGCTACTAGGTGAAATGGTAATTGTTCCTTCACCATCACACTCATAAGCAACAGAAGCTGTTGCTGTTGGAGCATTTGGAGCAGGATCTATAGTTACACTCATTGGAAAATCACATCCATTAGCATCTTTGATATAAACCGTATGTGTTCCAGGCATAAGATATCCAATGGCACTAGCTCCAAAAGTTAAACCACCATCAAAGCTATACTCGTAGGGCATTGTACCTCCTTGGGCATTCGTAATTCTTACTTCACCTCCTGCAGTAGGATTACATTCCACTAACTCGGTTACAGCAGCTGATGCTGAAAGGGTAAAAGGCTCTGTAATAGTAAGTATTTGATTTACTTGACAGTTATTAGCATCTCTTACTCGAATATTATAACTTCCTGCTGCTTTATTTATAAATGTATTAGAAGTTTGATAGGTTGATCCATTATTAATACTATAACTGAAAGGTGCTTTACCTCCAGTTATTCCAATTGTAATTGTTGATGATGCTTGACCACTACATAGAATATCAGTATTAGAAACTGATAGCACTAAAGGAGCATCTTTAACAATAGTAATATCATACGTAGCCTGACAATAACCTGAAGCACCATTTTTATCTCTTACATATACATCATAATCTCCACTATTGGTAATAGTAACTGGATTTGTACTTGAAAAATTACCATTAGTTGGCGTTACACCATTAGCAACTACGGCATATACAAAATTTCCATCGCCTCCTGCTGCAGAAATAGTGATATTTGTACTTGTTCCACAAGCAGAAATAGCGCTTGCTGAAGCAGTTATTGTCAATTCTGGATTGATAGTTATGCTTTTTGTATCAGTACAATTTTTACCATCTCTAACGGTAATGGTATGCGTTCCTGGCGTTAATCCAGAAAAAACATTACTTGCTTGGAAAGCTCCACCATTACGACTGTACTGGTAATTGCCATCACCGCCAGCAGTTACATTTGCGGTAAGTGTTAGCCCATTAGTATTTGTATAACATACATCATTTGGAATTATTTCTAAAGTTGGCGCTATTGCTGCGTTTATTATAAAAGAAACAGTTGAGGTACAACCATTTGCATCAGTTACTATTACATTATAATTACCAGCAATAGTTAAATTATTAAAAGAACCGTTTGTATTTGTAATGGAAGGAGTCGCATCTGGAAATATCAATTCATAAGAATAACTTCCCCATCCTCCAGTAGCAGTAGTATTTATAGATCCTGTACTAGAACATGTTGGTTGTGTTGCAGATCCTGTTATTGATAAAATTGAGCTTGGAGCATTTACTGTTACGGCATCTGCAGCAGTACAATTTGTAGTATTATCGGTTACTGTAATGGTATATGTTCCTGCAGATAATCCTGAAAAAGCTAATGGATTCGTTGTTATACTATTTCCTGCAGGAATACTTGTAGCACCAGCAGAACTAGTTACGGTGTAGCTGTAATTTGTTGAGAAACCATTTAACGTAAATTGTATTTCACCATTAGCATCATTTAAACAAATAACATTACTCATTAAACTTCCTGAAACAGTAATTGGAGTAACAGGTGCAATTGTAAAATCTTCTTGAATAACACATCCTTTTGAATCTGTTACTCTAAATGTATATGTTCCAGAAGATAGCCCCGCAAACACATTATTATTGCCATTATTAACGGCATTTGCAAGAGGCGCAATTATTTCATAATTAAAAGTTGAGTTTCCTCCTATTACCGAAACTGTTACATCTGAAGTTAAAAACGGACAATTTGGTGTTGTAGCAGCAAATGTTAAATCTGTAGGCTCATTTTTTGGGTCTATAGTGATACTATTTGTTGTGAAATTACAACTTGATGCATCACGTATTGTAATGGTATAAGTACCATTTGTAAGATTTTCAAATCTGTTTGCATTAGGTGTACTATCAGGTATAAAGTTTATACCATCAATACTATAAGAATATGGCGCAGTACCTCCTGTAACATTTTGAACTTCAATACTACCATTTTGTAAACAGGTATAGTCTTGAATTAGTACAGAATTTGCTGAAATTGCACTAGAAGGTGCATCTATTGTAAATGTTTCAAAATAATCACATGCAGCACTACCTTTTCTTTGATTGATTCTAACGCTATAATCACCAGAATTTAACCCTGGAAAATAACCTGATGTATTTGTTGTTATTTCTATTCCATTACTATCAATAAGAAAATAGGTTAACTGAAAGCCATTATCATTAACAAGATTAAAACGAATTGAACCTGTTGCTTGACCGAAACATAAGGCATCAATAACAGTTGTTGCATTGTATTCAGCAGCTGGTCTAAATTCAATGTTAACTGTATTTGAAATAGCACTACAGTTATTACGATCTACTACAATAAAAGTATAATCTCCTGGATTTAAAATATCAAAAATTTGACTTGTTTGATACGCTGATGGAGGAACATCACTAACGCTTGGGTATGAAATTTGCGTAATTCCGTTGTCATCTACATATGACCAAATGGCATAAGTATGAGGTGTTTTACCTCCGCCTGAATCCATTAGAATATTTCCTTCTTTACACGTAATATGTTGAGAAACTCTTGCGTCTAAGGTTAAATTAGTAAGATTTTCTATAATTGTTGACCCATTAAAAACACAACCATCATCAGTGGTAACTGTAATATCATAAGTTCCGGCACTTATATTCGTAAACCTATAATTATTATCATTTGTTGGACCGTAAGTATCTACTGTAACACCTCCTTTAGAGATTTGGAAATAGTATTGTGCTTCAACATTTAATGCAGATAAATTAATTTCTCCTAAACCATTACAGTCTGTATCTTTTTTGGTTACTTCAACTTGGAAATCTCTATTTCTAATACCAATATCTTCAGTACTAAAAACACATGCACCATCTATTGGCGTATTTGACCCATCTAACTGGGCAAAATCTACACGATAAGTCCCATTTGTAGCAATTGAAAAGCTTGGACCATTATTGGCGCTATAAGGAACAAGAATAGCATTTGTTGTTGCGTTTACTAATTGATACCCATAGCCACTACCAATATTTGTAACGGTAATATTTCCTTGAGTATTACAAATAATATCGCTCGAATCGTAGTTAACATTTAGATTATTTTTGAATGCGCTAAAATAAAAACGACTTGAACATCCATTTTGATAATTAATAACCAGTCTGTAGCTCCCCTCAGCATTTACGCTATAACTATTTCCTGTATTTAGTGTAGCATAACAACTATTTCCTTTATTTGGACACGCAGGATCGCTTGAAGTACAATTTGTTTCGTCTAATTTTTGCCATTCTATACTAGTGGCATCAGGAATATTAACTTCTAAAAGTTCACTCGCATTTGATCCACACAAGAAAATGTTTGCAATATACTCCCCATCGATACTACAACGTAAAATTTCACCCTGTATATTATTATTAGGGTTAGCATCACTATTTCTAGCATTAAATAGGTCTAAAATGGGATTTGTTTGGGTAGTTCCAAATAATTCTACTTTAATAATTTCATTAAACCCTTTACATGGGTCTGCTACTATTTTATCAACGATATAGTTTCCTGCTTGAGTAACTAGTTGCGTACTTTTATCACCATCAGGATTTCCGTCATTTATGACAATATCGGTTCCTATATCAATGGTGTTGTTATTATTTACATCTCTATACCAGATATAATCATCAAAATTATCACCGGCATCTAGAAGAACGCTATCACCACATAATTGAACTGTTCTTGTAAACGTACAATCAGAAAGGTCATCCAATAAAAAATTTGTTGCTCCCGGTGTAGTAAAACCACAAGCATCAAAATTACTTACACTAGGGTCATCACTAATTTGATTGTCGTTAATTTTACCTTCATAGGTTGAGTATGCAACATTTTGAATGATATCTGTACAAGCATCTACGAAATCAAAACAATTTGAGGCTACTACAACTCTCATTCGAATACTGGATAGTGGGTCACCTTCTTCAATTAAATTATCAGGAATTGAAAACAATACAGTTCTTGTAGGCTCATCATACGTATACGTTACTCCAGCGGGTAACGTAAAATTAGCTTCATTTAAAGTCGTGTTAATAGGTAAGATATCTTTTATAGTATAATTAGTACCATCATCATTACCAGTATTTTTGAAAGAAAGAACATAATCTAGAGTTTGACCTAAATTAACTCCTTGACCTGTTATGTCGTTTCCAGCAATATCTTCTACTCTTTTCTCTAAAATAATGGTTGGTTCAATTATTTCAATTCCAAACGTAACTAAGAAAGCTCCAAAAGCATCACCATTAGTATGTAACCTCAATGTTGCTGAGGTTTCTGAATTTGCAATTACATTATTTGAATTATTTGTAATGTTAAAAATATCTGCATCATAACCTAATGTATTTGTACTTGCAATATTTCTTGTAGTTACATTTGCACCATCAATAGTTATATTAGAATTAAAAAAATTTGTTGATGGATTGGAAGAGTTTGTAAGATTTGAAAATGTTGGATTACTTGGCGTTTTAATTTGAAAAGCATCACCAGTTAAATCTCTATCGCCTTCTACAACACTAGCACCTAATCTTGCCTTTACTGGTCCAACTGGAATCGTATTAAAGCCCGAAACAGTAATATCTGCATCAGCACTAGTACCGGAACCTGTTACTCCAGCATATCCATCAAAAACAGAAATATATTTACCAGTTAATGTTGGATTTTCATAAATAATAACCAAAGTCCAACCCCCAGCGCCACCATTGCTAACACCTCTTGTCGCTCTAATATTTGCAACAGTATATTCACCATTAGGGTTTGTTAAAGCTTGTAATTGATTTGTTACATTTTTATAACAAACATATGGAGAATCTTTAAAATTTACATTGTCATAAATGATTTGATCTTCATCACCTGCAGGATCTGGGTTATTATCTGCGGTAAGATTAATATATGTTCCACCAGGAACTTTTAATTTAACAGTTGTAAAATCTAATCTATTTGAATTGTTAGGTAATGTTGAGGTGTATTTGGAGTCTTTTACTTCTCTTTCATAATTCGCAGACCAGTATAAACCAGCGTAATATATTTTAGAGCAATCAGGTACTGTTAATGTTGAACTACTTGAACTAAATGTACTTGGATCACCATCGATATCTATATATTCTCTATGAAAACCATTGTTACCTGAGCTTCCATTATATGGTACATTAGCCGAGTTAGTATCATCACGTCTATTTAGAATCCCATTTGCTAAATACGTATAATCACCTTTAATGTTAATATATGAATTTGCTCCATTTTGAAGTCGAGGAGCAAATGGAACCTCTAACTGTGAATAGCTATTTAAAAGTCCTACAAACAGGATAAAAAGAGCTAAAATTATATAGTTTTTTAGAAAAAAAGATTTTTTCATTTTACGGCTTGGTTTGATATTATATTTTAATTCTAATTTTCTAAGCCTTTATAATGGTTACTCATGTTATAAGACACCAGAATGGTTGTAAAAGCTAGATGTGAATTAAAATCAACATATTGCATAACAAATATGATTTATAATATTTAGGCGTAAAATTTAATGTTGTGGTATGGTATTTATATGTTGTGAAAGGCATTATAATTAAGGTCTTTTGTAATGAAACCTACATTCTTACAAGCAATTTGCGCCTTTACTAAAACAAAAGACATTGAAAATTCAATTATGAATTTTCAATGTCTTTTTAATAAAATGGTAGTGTATTTATATATATTCTAAACTAAAAGATTTGGTGTTACTCGCATAATCCACATTTTTTGATCATATGCATTATTGATTTTTGAATAATATGAAATTAAAGCATTATTCCAAGAACCATGTTTCTTTAAATATACGTAACGATAGTTGTTTTCTGGGTTTATAAAATAACTTGCATTTAAACCTTGAGCGTTTAAAAGTTTTACAAAATTATTTGCATTTTTAGCACTTGCAAAAACATTGGCAATTATATAATATCCGCCATCAACACCATTTAATTTAAAATTTTTTACTTCAGGATTATTAGCCGCAACATTATCTTTGGCAACTACATTTTTCTGTAGAGCATCAATATTATACTTTGATGACTTTTCTTTTATTTTTTGAGAATTGCTAGCATATGCTTTATCTGAATATGTAGAATTATCAACATTCATAATCCACATATCACCAGAATAATTATCGTCTATTTTAGATTTATAGGATGATAAGGCACTATCCCAAGAATCATATTGTTTTAAATAAACATATTTTAAACCATTCTTTTTATTTTCAAAATAATCTGCATCAATGCCTTTCGCTTTTAGATCATTAATAAACTTATTCATATAATATTCGCTCTTATATACATTGGCAACAATGTAATATCCATCATTAACACCATCAAGATTTCTGAATTTTCTGCTCTTTACATTATTATTTTTAGCAAGTTGTGTAAATGCATCAATCTTTTGTTCTGGTTGTTTAGGGGTTGTTTTAGTTGTTGATAAATTTGGAATGCTATTTTTTAACATTTCACTTTTATCTCGATCAGTATATTTTATATTATCCGGTTTTGAAACCTGATTATATGTATCTTTTTCTATAGGGTTAATATCATTAGATGCTAATTGAGTTGCGTCTTGTTCTTTGAGATTGTTAAGTAAATATATCTGCTTAGCTTTTTCTTCTATTTCGGGATTTTGACCATTAGTTTCTCTTCGAACCATCCGCATAACCATATCAAAACGTCGCTCTAAATCACTATTTCTATTAGCTTCTATAGAATCTTGACGGAACATAAGTTCTGCTAAGACTTCATTGTTTTCGGCTAATGCTTTTTTGAGCTTTTCTATTTCTTCATCTTTTGAAGTTAAAGGCTCAGTATCTTTTGTTAATTCCTCTAGATCTACAAGCTCATCATTATCTTCAAATAAAACTCTATCTTCAGTTAAATTAGGTGTGATTGAGTATGCGAATGAAATTTCATGAGTAACACCAAAGTTATCAAAGTTGTTAGATAATCCCTTTTCTAAAGTATATCCAAGTGATAATCTTTTGCTTAGGTTAAAACCTAAACCGGCTGATGCGCCATAAAAACTATCATAGCCACCTTGTACCCAACCAAGCTTTGGAAGATCAAGAATAAGACTACCTCCTAAAAGAATATCTTTACCAGAAACTTTATATTTCTCTCCACCTTTACGAACACGAATTAATGGCATTAATCTACCTCCTTCAAGAACTCCAGATGATGTTTCAAACTGATGGGTATATTGTAGGTGTGCTGAATAGGTTTTATCTGCAAATTCTGTAATTGAACTACTTGTTCTTATATTATAATCAAAAAGATTTTCTGCAAAAACACCCAAATCAAACTTACCATACGATAAGTTAAAACCTGGCTGGAACGAGATTAGATTACTATCTTGTAAACCATTTAATAATGGGTCATCCTCGTCTACTGTATTTGTTCTGTTTCTATCTAAACCACTTTTGTAATAAGATAAATTCGCTCCAAATGTAAAATTACTTTTATCGCTTAGCTTAAGGCCATATGCGTAATTTGCTAGAATTCCATAATTTGTTATAGTTCCAGATTGTTGCGAATATAAACTTAGTCCAAGACCAGTTCTATCGTTCATACGACCACTATAGCTTAAGAAGTAAGTTTGATTATTGTCATCAAATGTTGCAGATTGATTTCTATGAAATAAATTAAAGTATGACTTATCTTCCCTTACAGTTGAAAATGTAGGGTTTATTAAAAATCTATTAAACTTTAATAAATTCTGTGAAGGAACATCATAAGTGACATATGGGTTGTCATCTTGGGCATTAACTTTTGCTAATGCTATAATGCACAAAAACAGGTATAAAAATTTTTTCTTAAACATCGTTTGATTAATAATTACTAGATAACGGTTATTTTATAACGGTTATTGTTCCTTGTTTTAATATCTCTGAACCGTTCTTTATTTTGTAGTAAAAAACCATGTTTTGAGAAGGGAATGAAGTAGCTGATTCTGGCCAATTGTTTTGGTAATCAAATACATTAAATACTTCTTCACCTTTGTCATTATAAATGATAACATTTATTTCAGGCTTTTTAGAATAGGTGTTAGGTATTAACCAAAGGTCATTTATACCATCACCATTTACAGTTATAACGTTCGGTATTCTAAAGGTATCTTTATAGGTAACTGTTATTTCTTTGATAATCACACAGGTATCTATATATGCTGTTAAAATATAGGTACCCTCGGTAGTTAAATTTACGGAGGAGCTTGTGCTTAAAATTGTGTTATTACTATCCTTCCACTCATATGCTGTACCACCATTTGCTGTGATAGTCTTTGAGCTTCCCTCTGGAAATACAACGTTACTTGGCGAATCTAATGTTATTAATGTTTCATCTAATGGAGAAATTGTAATCTCGTTTGACGGAATTGGGCATCCATTTTTATCAAGTACCAATTGGTATTTTCCTGTTTCTGTTATATTAATTTCTGAATCTGTTGAATTAATAACAACTCCATTTTTAAGCCATTTAAACGATTCTCCTGTTAGATCTGTTGTTGTGCTTATGGTTATTTGTTCAGATGAATTACAAGCAACGATAGCGCTTGATTCAACAGTAATACTTTCATTGCTTCTAAGAGTTACAACTAGGTTATTTGAAGTTGAACTAAAACTATCTATTGTCCCATCTATTTTGTAAGTACCATTTTCTGATAAGTCTGTTAAACTTAAGCTAGATGATGTAGCGCCATTTATTAGTACACCATTTTTTTTCCATTGATAAGTAAAACTAGATTTTAAGTCAGAAGTAACATCAGTTTTTGTTCCATTTGATGCAATTGCATTTACAGTTTTAACATCTAATACTATTGATGTATTTACGCAATCTTGATATGTTGATGTGTAATCAACAACAAGTTCAAATGATGTTGGAGAAACAATAGTCGTCTTTTCAGAGTTTGTTGTTGCTGCGCAAGCACCTCCTTGATTAACTTGTACATAATATTCTCCATCTTGATTTGCTGTAAATGAACTATTTGTTTGACCACTAATGGCAACATTATTTCTGTACCACTGGTAAGTAGGAGAAGATGCTGTAGTGGTTACACCCAATGTTTTTGTCTGACTTGGTAGAATAACCATATCTAAAACATTTGTAACTGACACAGTAAAATCACCACTTTTTGAAATAGTTAATGGTGGTGTTGTTTCCGAACAAATACCATCACCTTCAACTTTAAGAGTATAATCCCCTGAAAAGGTAGCATTATTCGTCTCTATAGTATAAGTATAAGCCCCTTTTGTTTTTGCTTTAACAACAGTTCCATCTTTATACCACGTGTAATATATATTTGCATCAGCAATAGTTGCTTCTAATGCTGGAGCTGTTTCTCCTGCGCAGAAAGCTGTTTTAGTTGGGGTGTTTATTGTTACACCCAGCGCAGTACCAGAGTTAACTGTGATAAGATTTGATAATGTTCCTGCTGAACCTGAACAAACTGGACCATAATCTATTTCAACAGAATACATTCCTGCTGAAGATACTGTTATTGAAGGGCCTGTTTCGGAAAGAATTGTTGAACTCTTTCTCCAAATATATTGATAGGTGTTTGCATTTGGTACATTATCTACTGATATAACAGCTGTACTACCACCACAAATTGATATAGTTCCATCTCCAATAGATCCACTTCCATTTTCAGTTATCTGAATCGGATTTTTGTAATCAATATAAAACATATTGTAGGCACTAGTCTCTGGACTATATAGAACAGGACTTGTACTTTTTACTCTTAATTTATAGCCAGTACCTCTTGTCGTTGCAGGTATTGAGAATTGTATATCAAAATCTGTAACATTATTCTTGTCTGTAATCGTTGCTAATGTAGTAGGTGATGTGAAATCTCCTGACGCATTTGATAGCTGTAAAACAAATGTATTATCACTATTTACAGTTGGCGAAGCTGACCAAGTAAAATTTACGAAATACTCATTAAAAGTTGCTGAAGCACAAGCTGCCGTCCATGGACTACCACCGCTACCAAAATTTGGATTTTTAATTGGTGTTGGCTTGTTTAACGTCTGTCCAATAATTCCTAAACTGCACATTACTAATGTGAAGAATAGAATTTTTCTTTTTGAGTGTGTAGTAGGTTTTTTCATTTTGCAGAAACTTTAGGTTATCATTGGGATTGTAGCTCTTTTTGAATGTTTTTAGCTTAATTACCGTACATCGTATAATTTTGCATTATATCCATATCTAACACTGCTACAGTATTTAACATCAAATATGGCATTTAATTGCTGCTTTATGTATTTAATGTTGTAGTGTTGATTAAATATGTTGTGAAACGTATTTATTATAGGGTGAATAACTTTTTATATATAGCTATCGTTCCAATTTTCCTACATTTGTGGTTCAAATATTAAGTAATGAGCGATGTTCCAAAGTCTCTAAATTTTATAGAGCATATAATAGAAGATGATTTATCTTCAGGCTTTCCAGAAGATAAATTAAGATTTCGTTTTCCTCCCGAACCAAATGGATATTTACACATAGGCCACGCAAGTTCAATATCCCTTAATTTTGGATTGGGTCTAAGATATAATGCGCCTGTAAATTTGCGTTTTGATGATACTAACCCCGCTAAAGAAGAGCAGGAATATGTTGATGCTATTAAAAGAGATGTTGAATGGCTTGGATATACTTGGGATTCAGAGGTTTATGCATCTGATTATTTTCAACAATTGTATGATTGGGCAGTTCTTTTAATTAAAAATGGAAAAGCGTATATAGATAGCCAATCTGCGGATTTAATTGCCGAACAAAAGGGCACACCAACTGAACCAGGAATCGATAGTCCTTTTCGAAATAGAAGTATTGATGAAAATTTAAGTCTTTTTAAAGAAATGAAAGAAGGCAAATTTGTTGAAGGTGAGCATGTTTTACGCGCGAAAATAGATATGAAATCTAGTAATATGTTAATGCGTGACCCTATTATGTACCGCATATTACATAAGGCACACCATCGAACAAATACCGATTGGTGTATTTATCCAATGTATGATTGGACTCATGGCGAAAGCGATTATTTAGAACAAGTTTCTCACTCGTTTTGTACTTTAGAATTTGCCATGCATCGTGAACTTTACGATTGGTTTTTAGATCAAGTTATAGTTGAAAATAAAGTAAGGCCAAAACAAAGAGAGTTTGCTCGTAGAAATTTTAGCCATACTATCGTTAGCAAGCGTAAATTATTACAATTAGTAGAACAGGGAGTAGTTAATGGTTGGGATGACCCTAGAATGCCTACAATATCAGGTTTAAGAAGAAAAGGATATACACCTTTATCTATACGTAATTTTGCAAATACAATAGGTATTGCTAAACGGGAAAATGTTGTTGATGTTTCGCTTTTAGAATTTTCAATTCGTGAACATTTAAATAAAATAGCCCCAAGAGTAATGGCTGTTTTAGATCCAATTAAACTTGTAATAACTAACTATGAATATGGTCAAGAAGAATGGTTAGAAGCTGAAAATAATCCTGAAGATGACTCTGCTGGATACCGAATGGTACCTTTTTCTAATGAATTATTTATTGAAAGGGAAGATTTTAAAGAAGAAGCAAATAAGAAATTTTTTAGACTTAAATTAGGAGGTGAGGTACGTCTTAAAAATGGTTATATAATTAAAGCAGAGAGCTGTACAAAAGATACCGATGGGAATATTACTGAAATTCAATGTACCTATGATCCAAAAAGTAAAAGTGGTAGTGGGACTGAAGAAAGTTTAAGAAAAGTAAAAGGGACATTACATTGGGTATCAATTAAACATGCAATACCTGCGGAAGTTAGATTATATGATCGTTTATTTACTGATGAAACTCCTGATCAACATAAGGACAAAGATTTTATGGAATTTATAAACCCAGATTCTTTAAAAATTATTACAGGTTATGTTGAACCAAGTTTAAAATCTGCATCCATTGAAGATATTTTTCAATTTCAAAGAATTGGATATTTTAATGTTGATAAAGATACTGATGCAGATAATTTAGTTTTTAATAAAACTGTTGGTTTAAGAGATACTTGGGCGAAAATACAAGAAAAAAACTAGCATAATTTATTCTTATTATTTAAAAAATATCAATTGGTATTTTCTATTGAAGATGACTTTAATCGGCTTGATATAAAGACTTTATTTGCTTAGCCAATGTACTTTTACTTAAAACTTTATTTTGTATCGTAAAATTGCTAAAAAGAGATTTTGCATTTAGGATCTCAAAATAAATTCTTTAAAGTCTTTTTTAGACTTCTTCTTTCTTGAAGAACTCATTGGTTTGTTCGAGAAGCAGTTGATAGATTAAGAGTTTTAAAAGAGAGTATATCCAAGGATAAGAGAGTTGTTTTTATAATCTGAGTTCCAAAATGTATAACTACCAAGCGTATTTCGATTACTGTGTGCCCTAATTTCCAGACTAAATACGTTTTTAAATGAATACCCAAATCCTAATGCAAAATTAGCAAAAGGTTTTATATCAAGGGTTGAGAGATTAGAACCATCTACTCTTTCAAAGTATATATGAGAATTTGTATTAATATCTAACAGTAAAGAACCGTTTATATATAATTTTGAATCAGGACTAATGTTTATATAATGCCGAATTGTTATGGGAATTTCAATGGACTTGTAGTCTACTTTTGTTATAAGTTCTCCTTCATTGATATTCTCCGAAGGGATTAATTTTTTGTTTTTAAAACTTTGATAGGTGGGTTCAATAGAAATTCCCCACTTATTTCTATTAAAAGGGAGTAAAGCTTCAAATTCAACTCCAAATCCTATCCCAGACTGATTGCCATAATCAACATATGGAAATGGAGCGTTAGGGTTTTGTATGGTTAAAGAAGAATTATTTGCATGTGCCCTAAGTCTAACATGAAATAAAATATTATTTTCCTCTTCGGAATAGTTTATATATTCAGAATTTACACAGTTATTATAATTAATAAAAAAATTCTGTAATTCGTTTTTGGTATAGGAAAGGTTCTTTAATGAACTAAATTTTATAGTGGAACATTTTAAATCTGTCCAAAGTTGTTTTCTATATTCATTATTTTCACCTATTTGGTCTTCACTTATTTGATATTTTTTAAAGATGAGTTGACGAATATCAGCACCTTCTCCCTTATAAAAATAGCGTATTAAATTTCCTTCTCTATAATAATAAAGTGTTGCTTTACCTTCAACTAGAACTTTTAAGAAAAGCTGTTCTTCTTTAAAAATGGGATTTTTATCATCACTTAAATCAGAAATGTTTTCTGTAGACCTATCTATTTGCACTTTATTACTACTATATTTTGCTTTTTTATAGATTCCAAATTCTCTAATAGCCGTACTATTAATTTTTTTTGATTCACTAGTAGCGCTTAGTTTATATTCTATTTCACTTGGGGTATCTTGATTATCTAAATTTTTAATACTACATTTAATTTCTTCCCCATAATTGGTAATGAAATAGCCTTCATTAAATTTTTTTTGCGTATATCCTTTAATGGTTAAAATTAAGCTTATAATAAATAATAATTTTTTTTTCATTTGGTTTTGGTTATTACCTCATAGAGTATTTAACACCATGAGGTTTTTTTTAGGAAATGAAATTTATTTATCTAATTTTTTTGTATTGTTCTTTTTCATTGATTCCCCAATCATATTACTTGCTGTAAAAGAAGCTACCATATTATTTAGCATATCACTACCAGCTTGCGGAGAATTTGGTAATAATATTAAATTCGAATTAGTTGCTTCACCAATAGATTGTAATGTATCATAATGTTGGGTAACTACTATTAACGCAGATGCCTCTTGAGAATTTATGCCAACTTTATTCAATACTTCAACAGATTCCTCTAAACCTCTTGCAATTTCACGTCGCTGATCAGCAATACCTTGACCTTGTAATCTCTTAGATTCTGCTTCTGCTTTTGCTTTTTCAACAATTAAAATTCGAGCTGCATCACCTTCAAATTGTGCTGCAATTTTTTCACGTTCTGATGCATTAATGCGGTTCATTGCTTGTTTTACTTGTGCATCAGGATCAATATCTGTTACCAAGGTTTTAATTATATCATATCCGTATACCGACATATATTGTTGAAGTTCTGCTTTAACTGCTATCGCGATATCATCTTTTTTTACGAAAACATCATCTAATTTCATTTTTGGTACTTCTGCTCTAACAACATCAAATACAAACGATGTAATTTGTTCGTGTGGATATTCTAATTGATAAAAGGCATCGTATACTTGTTCACGAAGGACAACATATTGCACAGACACTTTCAATTTAACGAAAACATCATCTAATGTTTTGGTCTCTATAATTACATCTAATTGTTGAATTTTAAGCCCGACACGCGCAACGATACGATCTATCAAAGGTATTTTAATATGTAATCCAGAAGTTCGAACGCTATGAAATTTTCCAAAACGCTCAATAATTGCCGCAGTTTGCTGTTTCACTGTAAAAAAGGATGAGAAAAATATAATCAATCCAAAAAATATAATAGGTATTAATAAATATTCCATGATTTTTATTTTTAGTTATTAAAATTTGATATTGTTATACTATAGGTAGTATTTTTTAAACTTTTGTTACAAGTAAATTACTCTTTTAAATTATACGCTCTATTGAGTTCGTAATTCTATTTATTGTTTCTTCTTTTCCAATTACCTCAAGAATATCAAAAATATGAGGACCTTTCATTTCTCCTACAATGATTAATCGAAGTGGAGGCATTATTTTTCCAAAAGATAAATTATTTTCAGCAATCCATTTTTTAACATAGTTTTCAGTGTTTTCTGATGTAAAATCTTCCACACTTCTAACTATAGTAATTAATTTTAGCATTAATTCTGAGGTATCTTCTTTCCATTGTTTTTTTAACACTTTTTCCTCATAAGTTGATGGTGCAATAAAAAAGTAATGAGAAAGCTCCCAAAAATCTGAAACAAATGTTGCTCGTTCTTTTATTAAACCTATAATTTTTTCAAGTTTATCATCATTTTGATTTTCAAGACCATTTTTGTTAAGAACATTTTGAAACGCTTGAACTAAATCTTGGTTCTTTTTTTCTTGTAGGTAATGTTGATTGTACCATTTTGTTTTGTCAGGATCAAAGCGAGCACCAGATTTATGAACACGCTCTAAGGTGAACTCTTTTGTTAATTCATCTAATGAAAATAACTCTTTTTCTGTTCCAGGATTCCAACCTAGTAATGCTAAGAAATTTATTACTGCTTCAGGAAAATATCCAGATTCTTTGTATCCTATAGAGTCATTCCATGATAATGGAAATACTGGAAAACCTAATTTTTCACCATCTCTCTTACTTAGTTTTCCTTTTCCAATTGGTTTCATTATTAATGGTAAATGTGCGAACTCTGGAGCTGTCCAATTAAAAGCTTCGTATAGTTGGTAATGTAATGGTAAAGATGGCAACCATTCTTCGCCACGAATAACGTGTGTGATTTCCATTAAATGATCATCAACTATATTTGCTAAATGATAGGTTGGCATACCATCATTTTTAAATAAAACCTTATCATCTAATACATTTGTATCTATAATTATTTTACCACGAATAATATCATTAAGTTCTAATTTTTCATCTTGTGGGGTCAAAAATCTAATTACATAGTCATCTCCAGAAGCTAATTTTTTTTGAACCTCTTCTGGTGACATTGATAATGAGTTATCTAATTTTAATCGATTATGCCAATTATAAATAAAGGTTTTGCCTTTTTCTTCATGATCTTTTCTATGAAAATCTAATTTTTCTGAAGTATCAAAAGCGTAATATGCTTTTCCTTTTTCAATAAGTATATCTGCATATTTTTTATAAAGATGTTTTCTTTCACTTTGCCTGTAAGGCCCAAATGAGCCTTCTTTTCCTGGACCTTCATCAAAAGGGATTTTGCACCAATTCAAAGCATTAATAATATAGTTTTCGGCACCTTCAACATATCTATTTTGATCGGTATCTTCAATTCTTAATATAAAATCACCGCCATTTTTTTTTGCAAACAAATAATTAAAAAGTGCAGTTCGTACACCACCAATATGTAATGGTCCTGTTGGACTTGGTGCAAACCTAACTCGAACTTTTTTGGTCATAAATAATAATTTTCAGCAAAGATAAGAAAAGGCAAAATGCATAGCTAACGAATAATTTTTTTACTATTTTTTTATTTAATTTTTAATCTATTTAAAATCAATTAATTATAATTAACATAGAATATTAATACCGTATTATTCTATTTTCTAATTTTGTTGATTAAGTTTTATAAAAATATAATTCCTTTTTTGGAGTTTAAATTGTTGTTATTGAATAATTATCATCACATAATAAGTAATCTTAATAATTTTATTAAAAAGTATTATACTAATATTTTAATAAAAGGAATTCTGTTGTTTTTAAGTTTAGGAGCCCTATTTTTTATTCTTTTTTTAGGTGTTGAGTATTTTCTTTGGTTAGGTGAAGTGGGTAGATTTTCCCTCTTATTTTTAATTATAATTGCTGAAACATTTTTACTTTTTAAGTTTATAATTAGTCCGTTATTTTTTTTATTTAAAATCAAAAAGGGTATTGATGATAAGTTTGCATCCTTATTAATAGGGAATCATTTTCCTGAGATTTCTGATAAACTTTTTAATTTATTAGATCTTTCAGATAGTAATGAAAAGTCAGAATTATTAATTGCTAGTATAGAGCAACGTGCAAGTACTTTAGTTTCTTTTAATTTTTCTAACGCAATAAATTTTAATGAAAGTCTTTCAAAAACAAAATATTTAATATTACCAATTATAGTAGTTCTTGTAATTTGGAGTACTGGAAATTTTAATTCCTTTTTTAAGAGTTATACTAGAGTTGTTAATTATAATCTTGCTTATGAACAACCGGCTCCATTTACATTTGAATTACTTTCTTCTGACCTTAATGTATATAAGAATAAATCTTTTACTATTTCTTTAGGTGTTACTGGAAAGATAAAACCCGAATTAATTTATATAGTTATTGATGGACAAAATTATTTAATGCAGGAAAATAATGGAATTTATGAGTATCAAATAAATGCCATTTCAAATTCTATTATTTTTAATTTTGAAGCTAATAACTATTCTTCAAAAAGTTATAGCTTAAATGTTATTCAAACTCCTTCCATAATAGATTTTGGTTTAGTACTTGATTATCCAAACTATACATCTAAAATTTCTGATACTTTAAAAAGTGTTGGCAATGCGACAATTTTAGAAGGAACAAAAGTGACATGGAATGTAAATTCAGAATATACAGATAAAATTTCTTTTAAGACTTTTGATACAATATTAGATTTTAATTCAAAATCAAATTCTAGTTCTTTTTTCTTTTCTAAAAGGATATATAATAATTTAGATTACAATCTATCAACTTCTAATAAAGACGTTAAAGATTTTGAAAACCTTTCCTATTCTTTTAAAGTTATTAAAGACGAATTTCCTAAAATTTCTGTAGAGCAATTAAAGGATTCGTTAGTAAGTAATGAAATTTATTTTTCTGGAATTGTTTCTGACGATTATGGTATAAAAAATGTTCAGCTTGTATATTATGAAACCAATAATCCAGATTACATCCAAACAATTAATTTAATACAACCAAATAGTAGATTAGATAAATTTTACTATACATTTCCCTCTGGATTGAATTTAGAACAATCTAAATCTTATAGTTTTTATTTTGAAGTATCTGATAATGATGGAGTTAATGGAAGTAAAAGAACTAAAAGTCAGACATTTTCTACATCTTTATTAAGCGATAACCAATTGAAAAACAATGATTTAGATAATCAACAATCTATTATTTCAAATTTAGATAAATCTATTAGTAAAATTAAAAATCAATCTGAATCACTTCAAAAGATAACTAATGAACAAAAAGAAAAGTCTAGTTTAAGCTTTAATGATAAACAAAAAATAAATAATTTTTTAGATAAACAAGAACTTCAAGAAAGTCAAATGCAAAAGTTCTCTAAACAATTAAAAGAGAACCTTAGCAAATCAAATGAAGATGATAAATTAAATAAATTATTACAAGAACGATTAGAACGGCAAGAATTAGAAGCTAAGAAAAATAAAAAACTTCTTGATGAGTTAAAAAATATTGCAGATAAAATTGATAAAGAAGAATTAACACAAAAACTTGAAAACTTAGCGAAAAGCCAAAAAAACGGACAGCGTAATTTAGAGCAATTACTTGAACTTACAAAAAGATATTATGTAACCGAAATGGCGTCTCAATTAGCAAAAGATTTAGAAGAATTAGCTAAAAAGCAAGAGTTATTATCTAAAGATAATTTATTTGACAATGATTCTAAAACTAAACAAGAACAGCTAAATAAATCATTTGATGATTTATCTAATAAGTTAGATGATCTAAATAATGAAAATAAAGCACTTAAAAAACCACTAGATATTGATGTAAATAAAGAAGAATCTAATGATATAAAAGTTGACCAAAAAGCTGCATTAGATCAATTAAATAAATCTAAAAGTAATGCTGATTCTAATAATGATAATAACAAGCAAAATTCAGAATTACAAAATGCAAAAATGAAGCAAAAGTCTGCTTCTCAAAAAATGGAGTCATTATCAAAAAAATTGGAACAATCTTCTTCTGGATCAAGTAATTCTTCGGTAGCAGAAGATGCAGAAGTTTTAAGACAAATACTAGATAATTTGATAGTCTTTACTTTTAAGCAAGAAGCATTAATTGACAATCTTAGTAAAGAAGAAGGTGTTTTTGAAAATCAAACGTTATCTATTATTAAACAACAAGAGTTAAAAAATTTATTTGAGCATATTGATGATAGTTTATTTTCCTTATCCTTACGTGTTCCAGAAATTTCAGAAAATATTAATGAGCAAATAACTGATATATATTATAACATTGATAAAGCTGTTGAAGATATTTCTGACTCTCGATTATATCAAGGAGTGTCGTACCAAAAATATGTGTTGACCTCTGGAAATAATTTATCTGATTTATTGGCGAATATTTTAGATAATATGCAAGAAAGTATGAAATCTGGTAAAGGCTCTGGTGATGGAGAAAATTTTCAACTTCCTGATATCATAAAAGGACAAGGACAGTTAAATGATAAGTTAAGTAAATCTGGTCAAGGTAAAAAGCCTTCTAGTGGTAAGGATGGCGAAAATGGTGAATCTGGAAAAAATGGTTCAAAAGGAAAAGATGGAACTTCTGAAGGAAAATCTAATTCTGATGGAGGAAATAAGAATGATGGTGAAAGCGGAAATAATAGTGTAAATGGCAAATCTAATAACGGTTCAAATTCTTCTAATGGTCCAAACGGGAATGGAAATTCAAATTTATCTGAAGAAGCTTTAAAAGAGATTTATGAAATTTATAAAGAACAAGAACTTCTTAAAAATAATTTAGAAAAGCAGCTTCAAGATATGCTTAATGATTCTGAAAAAAAGCTTGGCGAAAAGTTAATTAAGCAGATGACAGAATTCCAAGATAATTTATTAGAAAATGGAATAACACAAAGCACAATAGAAAAGGCTACAATTATAAATTATGAGCTGCTTAAACTTGAAGGCGCTTCTATGAAGCAAGGTAGAAAACAAGAAAGAGAAAGCAATTCAAATAAGGCTATTTTTAATAATCCAATACTAAGCAAGCCGCTAATCTTTGACAATAAGAATAACGAAATAGAAATTTTAAACAGACAAGTATTACCTTTGCAGCAAAATTATCAAAATAAAATAAAGGAATATTTTAAAAGTAATGATTGATTTTAATTATGAAACAGATTTTGAATTAGTTTCAGAAACCAATTATGTTGATTGGATAAGTAGAGTAATAGTTTCTGAAAACAAATCGCTTGGAGATTTGTCTTTTGTATTTTGCTCAGACGAGTATCTTTTAGATATTAATTTAAGGTATTTAGAGCACGATACTTTTACTGATATAATAACTTTTGATTATTGTATAGGCAATGTAGTTTCAGGTGATATTTTTATTTCAATTGATCGTGTTAAAGACAATTCAAAAATCTTTAATGTTTCATTTGATTCTGAATTATTAAAAGTAATGGCTCATGGAGTATTACATTTAATGGGTTATAAAGATAAAACAGAGAGTGATATTTCTTTAATGAGAAATAAAGAAGATGAAAAATCTAAATTGTTCCACGTGGAACATTAACTAAATTTATGTTTGATAAAGTATATGATGTTATAGTAGTTGGAGCAGGTCATGCAGGTTGTGAAGCTGCTGCTGCTGCTGCTAATATGGGTTCTAAAGTTTTATTAATAACAATGAACCTACAAACTATAGGACAAATGTCTTGTAATCCTGCTATGGGTGGTATTGCAAAAGGACAAATTGTTAGAGAAATTGACGCCCTTGGTGGTTATAGTGGAATTATATCTGATAAATCTGCAATACAATTCAAGATGTTGAATAAATCTAAAGGTCCTGCCATGTGGAGTCCAAGAACGCAAAACGATAGAATGCGTTTTGCAGAAGAGTGGAGACTTGCATTGGAGAACACTCCTAATGTAGATTTTTATCAAGAGATGGTTTCTGGTTTATTAATTGAAGACAATAGAGCTGTTGGAGTAAAAACTTCTTTGGGCATAGACATTAAATCTAAATCTGTTGTTCTTACTAATGGAACTTTTTTAAATGGATTGATTCATATAGGAGATAAACAATTAGGTGGAGGAAGAGCTGGCGAAAAAGCATCAACAGGAATCACGGAACAATTGGTGAAATTAGGTTTTGAAAATGGGAGAATGAAAACAGGAACTCCTCCAAGAGTTGATGGAAGATCATTAGATTATTCAAAAATGATTCCTCAGCCGGGTGACGCAATTCCTGAAAAATTTAGCTATTCTCCTACTAAAGTTTTAGCACACCAGCGCGAATGTCATATGACACACACTAGTGAATTAGTTCATAATTTATTACGAGAAGGGTTTGATAGATCTCCAATGTTTAATGGAAGAATTAAAAGTTTAGGACCTCGTTATTGTCCTTCTATTGAAGATAAAATAAATAGATTTGCTGATAAAAATAGTCATCAATTATTTGTTGAACCTGAAGGGTGGGATACCGTAGAAGTTTATGTAAATGGGTTTTCTACATCTTTGCCTGAAGATGTTCAATTTAAAGCTTTGCGTTCTGTTGTAGGTTTTGAAAATGTGAAGTTTTTTAGACCAGGGTATGCTATTGAATATGATTATTTTCCACCTACACAATTAAAGCACACGCTTGAGACAAAACTTATTTCTAATTTATATTTTGCAGGCCAAATTAATGGAACAACTGGTTATGAAGAAGCAGCTTCTCAAGGGTTAATGGCGGGTATAAATGCACATCTTAAATTGAATGAAAAAGATGATTTTATTTTAAAAAGAGATGAAGCTTATATTGGGGTTTTAATAGATGATTTAATTACGAAGGGAACAGAAGAGCCCTATCGAATGTTTACTTCGAGAGCAGAATATAGAACTTTATTACGACAAGATAATGCTGATTTAAGATTAACTCCTAAAGGATATGAAATTGGATTGGCTAAAGAGGACAGATTAAAAAGAATGGAAGAAAAGCTCTCTAAGTCTGAAATGTTTGTTCAATTTTTTAGAGATACTAGCGTGCTTCCAGACCAAATTAATCCTATTTTAGAGAGTGTAAATTCTGCTACTGTTTCTCAATCTGATAAAATGTTTAAGGCATTTTCTAGACCAAATGTCACTATGGATCATATGCTTCAATTGGATGCTGTTTCTAGTTTTGTAGATGAAAATAATCTGGATAGAGAAGTACTCGAACAAGCTGAAGTGCAAGTTAAATATTCAGGATATATTGCAAAAGAAAAGAATAATGCAGATAAATTACAACGTCTTGAAAATGTAAAAATTCCTTCAAATTTTGACTATAGTAAACTTAAATCATTATCAACGGAAGCCAGACAAAAACTTAATGCTATTCAGCCTGTTACAATATCTCAAGCTTCAAGAATTAGCGGAGTTTCTCCAAGCGATATTAGTGTTCTCTTGGTGTATTTGGGTAGGTAATTTTTTAATATTTAAAAGTTTAATTCTAAATGTTCCACGTGGAACATTTAGAATTTTTTGTTTTGAATAATGAATAGCATGAAACCTGTTTTTTGAAGAAGGTATAATTAATTAGTTTTTTCTGTTTGATTTTTATTAAATAGAAACATTCATTTCTGTAATTTTTCAAACATTATTCTATTAACTATAGTTTAAATTAAAAGAGTTTGTTTCTTATAATTTTATTCTAAGCTTTAATCTATGAATAAAAGTATTAAAAGGCTTAGCGTATATTTTTTTAATTCAAAATGGAGTAGGAATATTTTGCAATTCTACCGGTGTAAGTTTTAATTTAATGCTGAAATATTTTTGCTAGTATTTTAAATTAAAGATTAAATAGTCTTTCATTTTATAAAATAAAATCTGTATTAAAAAGCAAATGGTTCAGTTATATTCGTGAATTATTTTATGAATTTAATTGTAATGTAATAATCGTAAAGATTTTTCATCAAAAGCAAATTGTTTATGATTTTAATATCATCTTGAAAAAATTGTTTTCTTGTATTTTAGTTTTAAAGTATCTTCGTGATTATAAAATCACACCAATTACGCACTCATAATTATAATGAATATTTATTTAAATTGTAAAGATTACTCCGTTAGTAAAGAAGAATTTCAATTACTTTATGATGAAAACTTAGATATGTTGGTTACAGATCCGCAACCAAAAAACTTAAGTGCATATTATGAAAGTGATGATTATATTTCTCATACGGATGCTAAAAAATCGGTAGTTGATAAAATATACCAAAGCGTTAAAAAGAAGAATCTTAAGAATAAACTAAAAATTGTTCAAAAGCATAATGCAGGAAAAAAGCTATTAGATTTTGGCGCTGGTACAGGAGATTTTTTAGCTGTTGCTCAAAAAGCAGGTTGGATAGTAAGTGGAGTAGAGCCAAATGATAATGCAAAAGAAAAAGCTTTTCAAAAGGGATTGATATTAAAAGACTCACTTGAAGATTTAAATAATGAAAAATATGATGTAATTACATTATGGCATGTTTTAGAACATTTACCCAATTTAAACGACCAAATTACTAGGCTTTGCAATTTGCTTTCAGAAAATGGGATACTAATAATAGCAGTTCCAAATTTTAAATCGTATGATGCATTGTACTATAAAAAGCATTGGGCAGCTTTTGATGTTCCTAGGCATTTATGGCATTTTTCGAAATCTAGTATTAAAAAAATCTTCTTGAAGCAGGGAATGACAATTTTGAAAATTTATCCAATGCTATTTGATGCGTATTATGTTTCCCTATTGTCAGAAAAGTATAAAACTGGGAACCAACGCTTTTTAGCCGCTTTTTTTAGAGGTTTTTTGTCAAATTTAAAAGCAATGCAAACTAAAGAGTATTCTTCTTTAATTTATGTCTTAAAAAAAGCGTAAAACTTATTTTAATGCTTTTTAAGAGGCTTTTGTGGTAAGTGACATCAAAATGCACACCGCATAAGATATTGTCAATTTTAGAACCATTTAAAAAGTGCATTTTCAATAGAAAAATCAAAAGATTATTTATTTTTCAATAGTTTTTATCTATACTATAAAATAGTATATTTTTATGAGATTTATTTTCATAAATATTAATATTCAAATCTATAATAGCTAAAATTCTTTTAAGAATAATTATTCAAAATTTTATCATTTAGCAAAAAGCATCTTTGTACTTATCTTAAAAATGGAATCATAATTTCTTAACCTAGTTCAATGGAATGGATTTAAAGTATGATTAATTTTATAATATAAATTTATTGTTAATTTATATAGTTCAAGAAATAATGAAACTCATTAATTAGTTTAATAGTTGAAAATTTAGATTTTAAAATAATAATTCAAATAAGATGACAACAAACAGATTAGAAGCTTTTAGTGATGGTGTATTAGCAATTATAATTACGATCATGGTTTTAGAAATGAAAGTTCCTGAAGGAGCTGATTTTTCTACACTTTTACCTTTACTTCCCGTTTTTTTAACTTATTTAGGAAGTTTTGTCTACATAGGTATTTATTGGAACAACCATCACCATTTAATGCATGCAACAGAAAAGGTGAATGGTAAAATTCTTTGGGCAAATTTACATTTACTCTTTTGGTTGTCATTATTTCCTTTTGTTACAGGCTGGATGGGAGAAAATCATTTTGAAAACAATCCAGTAGCTTTATATGGCTTAGTATTAATGATGGCGGCAATAGCGTATAGAATTTTAAGTTACTCGGTTATTAAAGCGAATGGCGAATCATCTGTTTTAGCAATTGCTTATAAAAAAGATTTTAAAGGATACATATCAATAGTAATATATTTTATTGGAGTTATTGTATCTTTCTTTTTACCGCTTATTAGTATTTTACTGTATATATCGATTGCTATTATGTGGCTTATACCCGATAGAAGAATAGAAAAATTATTAAAATAAAGAGTATGAATACAAAAGAATATTCAAATGGAGAAATTACAATTTTATGGCAACCTGATAAATGTATCCATTCAGGTATTTGTGTGAAAACATTACCAAAAGTTTATAATCCTAAAGAAAAACCATGGATGAAAGTTGAAAATGCTTCTACCAATGAATTAATTAATCAAGTCTCAAAATGCCCATCAGGAGCATTACATATTTTAAATAAATAATTTTATGGAAATAAAACAAACTGAAGTAAATAAAAAAGGTGCTTTTATCGCATATTCAGATACTATTGAAGCAGGTAAAATGACTTATACCTGGGCAGGAAACACAAAATTTATTATTGATCATACAGAAGTTGATCCGCAATTTAATGGCCAAGGAGTTGGAAAAAAAATGCTCATGGAAGCCATAAAAATGGCAAGAGAAAAAAACGTAAAAATACTTCCGCTTTGTCCATTTGCTAAAAGTGTATTTGATAAAACCCCTGAAATAGAAGATGTTTTATTTAAGAATAACAACTAAAAAACAAATCATAAATTTTTAAGGATTATCCTCTTTACTGTTAACTTTTTGCAATTAATCAAAAAGCTTTTCTATTTTTGCCAAATATTTAAAAATAAAACATGAAAAAAATAGTAATGGTATTAGCACTAATAAGTGTTTTTGCATGCCAAGAAAGTAAAATTGGTTTTGTTGATAATCAAAAATTAATGAGTGATTACCAAGAAAAAATTGATGTTGAGGCTAAATTGAAAATAAAAGCTGATGCATTAACAAAGAAACGTGATAGTATTTCTCAATCATTCCAAATGAGAGCTCAGTCATTTCAAGCAAAAGCTCAAAGCATGCCACAAGCGAAAGCTCAGGAAGAATATGCTCAATTACAACAAGAAGGACAATTTATAGGTCAGCAATTACAACAAGAAGAGCAACAATTACAACTACAAAATCAAACTGAAATGGATAGCATTATCAGTAAGGTTAAGAAAGAAATAAAAGCGTACGGTAAAGCTAACGGTTACACCTATATTTTAGGTGGTGGAGATGGTGGAAGTGTTCTTTATGGAGCAGATTCTGAAGATATAACTACACCAATACTTAAAGTTCTTAACGATAATTATAAAAAATAAATTCTAATTTTCAGAATTTTAAAGCCTCAACATTATATGTTGAGGCTTTTTTTATTGTTGTAATAAGAAAAGAAGAAACATTGCAGGAATAAAATAAACAGCAATAGTTTTAGCACCTTCATAATCTTTAGCCAATCGTTGACCAAATAACAACATTAATAAAGATATGCATGAAAATAAAGCACCATAAAAAGCAAGTTCTGTTTTATTAAATGCAAGAATTTGATATACTCCTCCAATACAAAGAAATGATGTAATCATTTCAGTTATTAAAACGATAATAAGTAATAAAGGAACAATATTTTTTACTGGAGATTTAGAAAAATGTTCTTTTAACCAAGATAAATTTCCTCCCCAATCTAATATTTTATCAATACCACTTTGTAAAAAAGTAATGATTAAAAAAAGTAATAAAATAATTTCAGTAGCATTATTTAAAAACGGTTTCATGGGTAATTTTTTATATTAATTTTAATTTATACAACCACAGGTTTTTTATGTAGTAATCGAGTAAGTTTTATAGATAAATCGGTAAAAATTATTTTTGCATTACCATTACGTTCAATATGATAAATGGCACGCTCTAATTCATCTATAATTTCAACAATATTGTTTTCATGTACAAAAGGAGCAAATTTAGCAAGATCAAAACCTTCTAAATGAATTTTCATATAGGCAAGTTCTTTCACATTGTAATTAATCAGTAAAGATTGCCGCATCATTGCAATACAATAAAGCACAAATTTCTTTTGTGTTTCTCTTCCAGTTTTGGCTAACTCAGTACTCCATAAAATTAAATCGTGTATTGCAGATTTATTTCCTTTTGCTTTAAAAGCACTTCGCACCCATTGTACAAACCACTTTTCAAAGACTAAATCTTCAGAATCATTATTCATTAAATCTAGCGCTTTGTTATAGTTTCCATTAGCTTCGTTTGCTAATCGTAGTGAAACTTCTTTTGATAATCCTTGAGCAATAAGTCCGTCGGCAATAGCATCTTCGGCAAGCGGAGGAAAATGTAACACTTGACATCTAGAACGAATAGTTTGAATAATTTGTTCTTCATCTTCAGCAATTAATATAAAAACAGTCTTTTCGGGGGGTTCTTCAATAAGCTTTAATAATTTATTAGCAGCGGAAGAATTCATTTTATCCGCCATCCAAACTATAGAAACCTTATAACCACCTTCGTAAGATTTTAGAGCAAGTTTTTTGACGATATCTTGCGCTTCATCAACTCCTATTTGTCCCTGTTTTTTTTCAATATCAATAAGACGATACCAATCAAAAAGATTCCCATAAGGTTGTTCTTTTACAAATGATCTAAATTCTTCGATATAATGATCACTTACAGCATGACTTTTTATTTTATCAGAATTTGCAACCGGAAAAGCAAAATGCATGTCTGGATGCGTAAGCGAATTGCATTTTATAGTACAAGATTGTTTTGCTTGTTCATTCGTGTCAACAGATGTATTACAAAGTACATGTTGCGCATAAGCAATAGCCATTGGTAAAGTTCCACAACCTTCTGGACCAATGAATAATTGAGCGTGTGGTATACGACTAGCATTAGCACTCGATATGAGGTGATTTTTTATATGAGATAATCCGAGAATAGCATCAAATAACATGCATCAAATATAGTGCATTTGAAGCAATCGACTTCTAATCTAAAAATGGTTTCTATAGCTTAAAAATTAAATTTGCTTTAGAGAATTCTTAGGATACTACAATTTTGAAAGCGTTTTTGTTAAATCACACATAATTAGCCCTTATGAATTGTCCCTGATTCACATAAATTTTTACATTTGCCGCTATTCAAATAATCATTCAAAATGAAAACGGTAGATAATTTTAATTTTAAAGACAAAAAAGCATTAATAAGAGTAGATTTTAATGTGCCCTTAGATGGCGATTTAAATATTACTGATGCTAGTAGAATTGAAGCGGCAAAACCAACGATAATTAAAATTTTAGAAGATGGCGGAAGTGCAATTTTAATGAGTCATTTAGGGAGACCAAATGGGAAAGTTAATGCTGAAATGTCATTAAAACATATTTGCGATAAGGTTTCTGAAATAATAGGAGTAAATGTAAAATTTGCTGAAGATTGTATTGGAGAAATTGCAGAAAAAGCAGCAAGTAATTTAAAAAGCGGAGAAGTTTTATTATTAGAAAACCTTCGTTTTTATGCTGAAGAAGAAAAAGGTGATCAAGCGTTTGCTGAAAAGTTATCAAAATTAGGAGATATTTATGTAAACGATGCCTTTGGTACAGCACATAGAGCACATGCGTCAACAACTATAGTTGCCGATTTTTTCCCAGAAAATAAATGTTTTGGTTATTTATTAGCAAAAGAAATTGAAGCGATAGATAAAGTAATGCAAACAGGAGAGAAACCAGTAACTGCTATTTTAGGAGGATCTAAAGTTTCTTCAAAAATTACTATTATAGAGAATATTCTTGATAAAGTAGACCATTTAATTATTGGAGGCGGAATGACATATACCTTCATTAAAGCACAAGGAGGAAAAGTAGGAGATTCTATTTGCGAAGATGATAAACAAGAGCTGGCTTTAGAGATATTAAAACAAGCAAAAGAAAAAGGAGTACAAGTTCATATTCCTGTTGATGTTTTAGCTGCAAACGATTTTAATAATGATGCAGACACAAAAATTGTTTCAGTTAACGAAATTCCTGATGGATGGCAAGGCTTAGACGCTGGGCCAAAAACATTAGAAATTTTTAAAGAAGTTATCTTAAAATCTAAAACAATTCTTTGGAATGGGCCAATTGGCGTTTTTGAAATGACAAGCTTTGCAAAAGGAACAATTGCAATAGGAAATTTTATTGACGAAGCTACTAAAAATGGAGCATTCTCTTTAGTAGGCGGTGGAGATTCTGTTGCAGCAGTTAAACAGTTTGGCTTTGAAGATAAAGTAAGCTATGTATCTACTGGAGGTGGAGCAATGTTAGAGAGTTTAGAAGGTAAAATTTTACCAGGCATAGCTGCAATACTTTAATTATAAAGGCGTTATCGATTAATAGGCCTTTAATATTAGGTCGGCTTAGAAGTTAAAAATTTTATTTTTTATAAAAAAAAGACGATTTTCGTCAACCGCTTTCTATTAAAGGTCTTATTATGATAAAAACAACAGCTACATTTTTCACTTTATTTTCTGTATTATTTTCTGGTGCTCTTCTTTCTGCACAAACAACAGATTCTATTGTAAATATAGCTTCTAGTTCAATAGATGCTAAAAAAATAGCAAAAGCTTCTGAGGTTGCAAATACTGTTTTAAGTAAAGATACAACGCTTCAAATATTGCCATCTGGAACTATAGACAACAAAAATTTTCTTGTCAAAAAAGAAGACAAATTTGTTTTAGCAGATAATCCTTTAGCAGCTAAGTATGATAGTCTTTGGTTAAAAGAAATGTCTAAAAGCGCATCTCTTTTTGATGAAATGTATGATGAAGTTTCTAATCTAGAAATAGATGAAGATCTAATACCATCAATTAATACCGATACATTAAAACTACGATTAGAAAAAATAAATCAAAAAACACCTTTTAATGTTGAGTACAATCCATCTTTAGAAAGTGTTATTCAATCTTTCTTAAAAAGAAGAAGAGGATTAATGGAACGGATGCTAACTTTAAGTCAGTTTTACTTTCCAATGTTTGAACAAGAATTGGCAAATTATGATATTCCATTAGAATTAAAATATTTAGCAATAGTAGAATCTGCTTTAAATCCAAGAGCAAAATCGAGAGTAGGAGCGACTGGTCTTTGGCAATTTATGTATCCTACTGGCAAAATGTATAATTTAGATGTAAGTAGTTATGTTGATGAAAGAAGTGACCCAATAAAAGCTACGAAAGCAGCATGTGAATACTTATCTAAATTATATGATATTTTTGGAGATTGGGATTTGGTTTTAGCAGCTTATAATTCTGGTCCTGGAAATGTAAATAAAGCAATAAGAAGGTCTGGAGGTTACGAAAATTATTGGAATATTAGAGCTTATTTACCTAGAGAAACGGCAGGTTACGTACCGGCTTTTTTGGCTACAATGTATTTGTTTGAATATGCTGCAGAACATGGTTTAAAGGCAAAAAATGTAGAAAGACCTTATTTTGAAACAGATACAATTCAAGTTAAACATTTAATCACCTTTGATCAAATTTCAAAATTAGTTAATGTAACAACAGAAGAATTAGAGGTTTTAAACCCAGCATATAGGTTGAATATTATACCCTATGTTGAAGATAAAAAATATGCTTTGCGATTACCTTTAAATGCAATTGGTAAGTTTGTTACTAATGAAGATTCAATTTATGCTTATGTTGAAGAAGAGTTAAAAGCAGAAGAAAAAATCTTACCTCAATTTGTAAAAACTCAAGATCAGATTAGATATAAAGTTAAAAGTGGTGATTTTTTAGGAAAAATAGCTGAACGTTATGGAGTTGGTGTTAGCGAGATAAAACGATGGAATGGACTAAGAAGTAATGATTTAAAAATTGGGCAACGTTTACTTATTTATTCAAAAAAACCAGTAAGTGTAACAACAAATAACGCCCAAAGCAGTAGTACAAAAAAGGCAATTACTGATGCTTCAAAAGTGCATACAGTACAGCAAGGCGATTCACTTTGGACTATTTCAAAAAAATATCCTGGAATTTCTGTTGAAAATTTACGAAAATGGAACGGTATTAGTGGTAACAATATAAAATTAGGCACAAAATTAGTTTTGTGCGATTGTCAACCCTAAAACTAAAGTACACTTATGAAAAAATTAGTACTATTATCAGCTCTTTTTTTATTGATAAATAGCTCTTGCAAAGAAGGTAAAGAAACCAAGTATTTGCCAGAATCTATTGGAGCAATTAATTCTTTGGCCGTTGTTATGGACAATGAGTTATGGCAAGGAGAAGTCGGTGATAAAGTGAGAGAATATTTTGCCGCCCCTGTGGTTGGTTTAACAATGGAAGAGCCATTGTTTACTATAAACTATATGCCTCCATCTGTTTTTTCAGGATCTATTCAACACACAAGATCAATACTTTATATTAAAAAAGATAGTGTAAGTAAAGCAAGTATTAAAACTAATGTTTACGCTAAACCACAAAAAGTAGGTGTAATTACAGGAACTAATGTTCAAGACATTAAAAAAAATATTGATAGTAAAGCCGCCGATATTATTAAAGCGTTTAAAGATTTAGAAATAACTGAAGCTCAAAAACGCTTTAAAAAATCATTAAATAAAGAGCAGGTTTTAAAAGAAAAATTTGGAATTACATTAGATATTCCATCGGCTTATAAAGTAGGAAAGCAAGTAGATAATTTTGTTTGGATAGATCGTCAAGTACCAAAAGGCACTATGAATTTAATTGTTTATGCAATGCCTACTAATTATTTTAATAACGATTCGACATTTGTTAAAGACATACTTAAGATGAGAGATTCTATAGGGTCTATTTATATACCAGGAACAGACATTCCCGGAAAAAAGAATCATATGGTATCAGAGAAAAATTTAGCTCCTCATGTGTACCCTACTGAAGTTGCTGGAAAAAAAGGAGTAGAAGTAAGAGGCCTATGGGAGATGAGTGATTATCCAATGGGAGGGCCTTATTTATTATATATTATAAATGATAAAGAAAACAATAGAAAATTAGTTATTGAAGGCTTTACATTTGCACCAGCTACACAGAAAAGGGATAATATGTTTGAACTTGAAGCAATCATAAAAACGCTTAAGTTTACAAAATAAGAAAAGACTTAAATAAAACAAAACCCCTATAACAAAAGCTATAGGGGTTATTTTTTGTCGAAAATTTATTTCTTATTGAAAAGCGAATCCTGTTGATGCTCTAAATACAAAAGCAAAAATAGAAACTCCAATCATTGCAAAACAAAACCAAGCAAAAACTTGTAAATAGTTTTTTATCAAGAAATTTCCCAAATTTCTAAAAGCTTCAAAATAAATTTCTTTAACGAGTAAAATATTCCTCATAATCCCCAAATTTAAAATTAACAATGGCGCAAGTTCAATTTTACTAACGTTATTATAAATTTTACTGGTTGAAATGGATAAAAATTAGATGTAAAAATTCTCGTATTGTCTTTTATCTATGAAGTGTTTTTTTTATTCGTCGTATAGCAACATGAAAAAATAGCTATTGCTTATTTTGGATTATTATTTTTCAAGTTTTCTATTTTCTCTTTTAACCTTACTATTATTGGATTTTGTTCTATTAATGAATAAGCTAATTCATAATTCTTAAGCGCTAGATCTAATTTTCCTGATAACTCATAAGCTTCTGCAAGGCTATCAAAAGTATTATAATTAGTAGGGAAAATTTTATTGTTTAGAGTGAATATTGCAATTGCTTTATCGAAATCTTTATCGTTCAAATAAAAATACCCGTAACTGTTAAGTTCGGCATCAGTTTTTATAATTAGTTTTAGTTCCTTTAGTAAAGTGTCAGAAGTTTTTATATAGGTTGCTCCTTTTTCATTAAGTAATTTATAAACCAAATCTATACTATTGTAATTTGGCTCGTAGGTGTTTGTATTTATAATTTGATCTATATCGGCTTCAAATGATGTGATTGGGTGCTCAATAATTCTATTTACTTCTTTACCATCTTTATAAAATATGAAGGTAGGCACTTTATGAATATTTAAGCCTTTCTCTTCTCCATTAGGACTTTTTTTATATTGGTCTTTATCACTATCAACAGCTATTATTTTTAATTTTTGAATGGGATAATTTATTTCTTCTAATAATTTATAAAATCGAGGTACTTCTTTCTTACTATCCCCACACCATGTACCCATAAATACAAGTATTTCAAATTCTTTAAGCGGTTCGCTAATTTTTGATGCACTATCTTTATCTATAGCATATGAATTAAATTGAGGGGAGAACCATTTAGAATAATCATCAGTTGTTAAATCATTTTTTGTTATGACCCCTAGTAACTTCTCGTTCTTTTTTAAAGGCGTTTGGCTGTACACATTAAAATATACAATCAATACAATAATTCCTGCAAGTAAATGTCTATTTATTTTCATTATGTTTTAGTTTTGAATTTGTCTCAAACATAAGCGCAATTAGAAGCGTATGCGCACTACTTTTATGAACGACACTAATAGTTATGCAAAAAAAGCAAAAACGCTCTTACCAAGCCTTAAAAGTAATTTCTTGTAGTTTGCACACTTGACTGTTACGTTTGCATATGTTTTTTTTGAAAACCATACTTTTTCCATACTTTTCTTGATTAGAATTAATATGAAAATGAAGAACCATACTTTATCCAAAATAATGATTCACCTTTTATTTTGGGCATTATTTGTCTTTATTTCACTATTTGTTTTTTCTAATTTTTATTGGAAAGAAAATCCATTCTTGCAGTACTTTTTTATTCTTATTCTGATAGTTTATTTTAATAATGGCATTCTACTACCTTTTTTCGTACAAAAAAAATGGTATTTTTTATATGCTACTATTATTGGATTGATTGCTTTTCTTGGGACTCAAGCATATTGTAATTATTTTGCTGAGTGTGGTTGTTCTATACAAAAATGTTTATCAGATTATTTATGGCAAACGCTTGTTCCAATTGTTTTCTTCTCTTTTGTATGGATGTTATATAGCTATCTTGAAAAACAAGATGAAATACAGATTATAAAAAAGCAAAATACTGAAATGGAATTGAGGTTTTTGAAATCTCAAATTAATCCGCATGTACTCTTTAATAATTTGAACACTATTTATTCCTATGCATTAGAAAAACCGAATGACGTTGCTCAATTAATTTTAATGCTATCAGATAATTTAAAGCACGTATTATATGAAAGCAATTCAGATAAAATAACACTTCAAAAAGAATTAGATTATATTGATAATTATATTGCATTTCAAAAAATTCGTACAGAAAACCTTAAAACAGTCGATTATCGCAAACAAATTGACAATGGAGCTTATGAAATTGCTCCACTATTATTAATTACACTTATAGAAAATACGTTTAAGCATAGTAGCCCTAATAGTAGAATTACCATAAACATAAAGGTCGAAAAGGGAATACTTTATTGTCATTGCGAAAATAGTTTTATTGATAAATTAGACGAAAACAAACCAAAAATAGGGTTACAAAATCTGAATAAACAACTAAGACTTTTATATAAAAATAAATATGAAATGAGGGTAGAAAAGACGGAGAATTATATAGTAAATCTAAAAATCGAACTTTAATGAAATGTGTTATTATTGAAGATGAGTTACCAGCTCAACGAGTATTACATAATTATATTTCTAAATTATCGGACATAGATTTAGTTGGTAGTTTTCAATCTGCTTTAGAGGCTAATTCTCTTTTAAAATCTGGACAAATAGATGTACTTTTTTTGGATATTAATTTACCCGATATTTCAGGAATTCAATATATTAAAACACTATTAAATCCTCCAAAAATAATTATGACTACAGCATATCATGAACATGCTGTAGAAAGCTTTGAACTCGATACTATTTGCGATTATTTAGTAAAACCTTTTTCTTTTGAACGATTTTTAAAGGCTATAAATAAAATAAAAGTTGGGACTAATATTCAACAACTAGAAAAAGAGGAAACTAATACAAGAACCATATTTTTAAACATAGACAAAACATTACATAAAGTCTTTCTAAATGATATATTATTTATTGAATCAGATAGAAATTATATTACAATTATATCTAAAAATGGTAAATGGAGTTATATCGATTCATTAAAAAACTGGCTTGAAAAAATACCAGACCATAATTTTATTCAAATTCATAAATCATATATTATAAACTTTAATTGGGTTTATAAAATCTCTGGAAATATGGTTTATATAGAAGATAAAAAACTACCAATAGGAAGATTATATAAAGATAATTTAATAAAAAAATTGAGTTTAAAATAATTATTGAAACAAAAAAAGGAGCAATTTTTTAATTGCTCCTTTTTCTAAATTCTTTAGTGTAAGAATTATAGCATAAATAATTTTTTTGCTAATACAATAATTCCGCTAAGAAAATTGTTTCTGTAAACTTGAATTTCTTCTTGTGAAGAAGTTTGGTTAATTTGAGCTTCCATAGGTTGTGATAGGATTTAAAAAAATTAAACTTGGGGTTTGTTTTTTTGTTGTCATAAACCTAATAAAAAAAAGCAAGCGATATATATTATTGTTGTGAAATGGTTATAAAATGTTGGGAACACTATTTAATGAAATGAATAGTTATTCTAAATAGACATTTCTGGAATATTGTTTTCAATAATTAAATGACCTTCTGTAGCATTTTTTATAGTCTCTACGGTAACTCCTGGAGCTCTCTCTAATAACTTAAACCCATTTTTAGTAACCTCTAAAACAGCTAGATTTGTGACTATTTTTTTTACACAACCCACACCAGTTAATGGCAGGCTACATTTTTTTAATAATTTAGATTCTCCTTCTCTATTGGTATGCATCATGGCAACAATAATATTTTCTGCTGACGCAACAAGATCCATAGCGCCTCCCATACCTTTTACCATTTTGCCAGGAATTTTCCAATTAGCGATATCGCCGCTTTCAGAGACCTCCATTGCGCCTAATATGGTAAGATGAACATGTTGCCCTCGAATCATACCAAAGCTCGTTACAGAGTCAAAAAATGACGCTCCGGGTAAGGTTGTTATCGTTTGCTTTCCTGCATTTATAATATCAGCATCCTCTTCGCCTTCAAAAGGAAAAGGGCCCATACCTAAAACACCATTCTCACTTTGAAATTCAACACTAATATCTTCGCGAACATAATTTGCAACTAGCGTAGGAATTCCGATACCTAAATTAACATAATAGCCATCTTTTACTTCCTTCGCGATTCGTTTTGCGATTCCAATTTTATCAAGCATAATTATAATTTTTGGCGTACGGTTCGTTGTTCAATTCTCTTTTCGTAGTTTTTTCCTTGAAATATTCGTTGTACAAAAATTCCTGGAATATGAATTTCATTTGGATTTAAAGTTCCAGCTGGAACTAATTCTTCAACTTCAGCGACAGTTATTTTTGCTGCACCACACATACAAGGGTTAAAATTACGAGCAGTTCCTTTAAATATTAAATTTCCAGCTTCATCACCTTTCCAAGCTTTTATAAAAGCAAAATCGGCTTTAAAAGCTTCTTCTAGTACATACATTTTTCCATTAAATACTCTAGTTTCTTTTCCTTCTGCGACTTCTGTCCCATAACCAGCAGGAGTATAAAAAGCAGGAAAACCAGATTGGGCAGCTCTACATTTTTCAGCTAATGTACCTTGTGGAGTAAGTTCAACTTCTAATTCGCCACTTAACATTTGTCTTTCAAATTCATCATTCTCACCCACATAAGAAGAAATCATTTTTTTAATTTGATGTTTTTGTAATAATAAGCCTAATCCAAAATCATCAACGCCTGCATTATTTGAAATACATGTAATATTCTTTACGCCTAATTTTACGAGATGTGTAATTGCATTTTCGGGTATACCACAAAGACCAAAACCCCCAAGCATAAAGGTCATGTTATCTTCAACTCCTAATAGAGCTTCTTGCACATTTGCAACGGTTTTACGAATCATTTTTATTTTTTGTTAAATTGAGTGTCCTCTAAATTACCGTTTTTAAACGAAAAATGCCCTTAACTTTTTATTAAAAGAAAGGGCATTTTAAATAAATTATAAGTAGTTAAAAATCTAAATCATCTAAATCATCCTCTGCTGGAGCGTTATTATCTTTCTTTTCTTCAAGTACTTTAGCACAGTCTAAATTAATAGACATATTTTCGGGTCTTGTAAAATCCCCTGCAGAAACCTCTAGCTCTTTATTTGCATAATTTTTGGTCATATACAAACCCCAAATGGGTAATGCCATTGCAGCACCTTGGCCATAGGTAATACTTTTAAAGTGAGTAGCTCGTTCTTCTCCACCAACCCAAACACCAGTAACTAAATTAGGTACCATACCCATAAACCACCCATCGCTTTGGTTTTGAGTGGTACCTGTTTTACCAGCAATAGGATTGTTTAAGTTGTATGGATAGCCAGTAATAATTTCTTTGAACATCGCTTCGTTTTTATGATAGTCATTTCGCAAATAACTTCCAGAACCTGATTGTACGACCCCTTGCATAAGATCGACCATGGCGTAAGCTACATCTTTACTCATCACGTCTCTAGTTTCTGGAACATATTCATAAAGTACGGTGCCATTTTTATCTTCTATACGGGTTACTAAAACAGGTTTCACGTAGACCCCTTCATTAGCGAAGGTGCCAAAGGCGCCTACCATTTCATAGACATTTACATCAGGGGTACCTAAAGCAATTGAAGGCACTTCAGGGATGTCTCTAGTAATTCCCATATTTTTTGCCATTAAGGCTACGGGTTTGGGTCCCACTTTATCCATTAATTGAGCGGTAACCGTATTTACAGAACCTGCTAAGGCAGTTTTCAAAGTCATGTTTTTTAAAGTGTATTTGCCATTTGAATTTTTTGGACACCATGCTTCAGGGTTGCCATGTTTACCAGCTTCAATACAATATTCATCGTCATAAAAGGTCTCACATGGTGATAGTCGTAATTGGTCTATGGCAGCTGCATAAACAAAAGGCTTAAAGGTAGAACCAGCTTGTCTAGCTCCTTGAATTACATTATCGTACTGAAAATGTTTATAATTTAACCCTCCAACCCATGCTTTTACATGACCTGTTTGCGGCTCCATAGACATCATCGCGGTTCTTAAAAATGATTTGTAATAGCGGATAGAATCTAAAGGCGTCATAATGGTATCTTTCTCATTCCCTTCACTATTCCAATCAAAAATAACCATTGGAGTAGGTTTTTTAAAAGAAGCCCTGATGTCTTTTTCTGATTTACCCTCATTTTTCATAATTCGCCAGCGATCTGAAGTTTTTATAGCGCGTTCCATGATGCGGTTTATTTCATCGGTTGTTATATCTAAGAAAGGTGCTGTTTTATTTCTATCTGGAGTGTTTTGATGAAAAAATTCTGCCTGTAAGCGTTTCATATGTTCTTTTACAGCATCTTCTGCATTCTTCTGCATTCTAGAATCTACAGTAGTATAAATTTTTAAGCCATCTAAATAAATATTCCATTTATCTCTCTCCCCTTCTAATGCAGGTTTCGGATTTTTATTAATCCAATCCCGTAAAAACCCCTGTAGATGCATTCTAAAATAGGTGGCCAAGCCATCTCTATGAGATTCTGGTGAAAAGCGAAGACCTAAAGGTAATTTTTGTAAAGAGTCTTTAACCTTCTCTGTTATATAATCGTATTTAGCCATTTGCCCTAAAACTACATTTCTTCTATTTGTTGTACCAACAGGATTTCTACTTGGAATAGGATTATAAAATGAGGAGTTTTGAAACATACCAACAAGCATTGCAGATTCAGCAATATTTAATTCTTTAGGCTCTTTGCTAAAATATATTTTTGAGGCTGATCGAATACCGTCTGCATTATTCCCAAAATCATAGATATTGAAATACATGGCTATAATTTCTTCTTTAGTGTATTGTCGTTCTAAGCGAGTTGCAATAACCCATTCTTTAATTTTTTGTTGAATTGCTTCAAACTTATTTTTTGTACGTACACCCACAAAAAGCTGTCGTGCTAACTGTTGCGAAATGGTACTAGCCCCGCCTTTTGTTCCTAAATAGACAAATGCTCTTAATGTTCCCCAAGCATCTACTCCAGAATGGTTGTAAAAGCGAGCATCTTCAGTTGCAACTAAAGCATTCACTAAATTTTTTGGGAGTTCTTCAAAAGATATAGGAGTACGGTTGTCATCTAAATAATATTTCCCTAATGTTTTACCATCTGAAGAAATAATTTCTGTAGCTAAATTTGTTTGCGGGTTTTCAAGACGTTCAAAAGTAGGAAGATCTCCAAACCAGCCCCATGATGCTATTAAAAAAATAAGTACAGCAGACATGATACCTGCTGCAAATAATATCCAAAACCATTTTATAAATTTAAAATAGTTGTTTGTTTGTTTTTTCTTTTTAGCCGTTGCCATAGCTTATTTATTGCTTTTTTCTATTTGATAACCGACATCTGTAATGCCTTCTAAATCTATAATACCATTTACGTTGCCATTTTTTCGCATCGCATGAGATAATTTTAAGGTATATACGCCTTTAGTGGGAAAAGCGATGTTTTCTTTATACCAAAGCTTATTTTCTTTGATACTACCATACCCTTTTCCAAGCCATTTACCGTCTGGCATCGTCATTTCATATTCTAAAGTATCTTTTACTGATGCTCCATTTGGATATTTTAGTTCTGCAATTAAGAAAATATTACTAAAAGTATAGGTATCATCATTTCTTAGATTGATAAAAAGATTGTAAGGTTGGATAGTATCCAGTTCAGAAAAATTAAATTCCATTACAGCATCTTTTTCCCAACTGCTATCAGTAGTTGCTCTATATTCAGATTTTACTAATGGTGTATCACATGAAATAAAGAGAGTGATAAAAAAAAGAAAAAATATATACTTAACCATTGTTTGCAGGTCTTTTTCTGTTATTTCTTCGTTTATTATTCCCGTTTGAATTTTTATTAACTGGAGTAGATTTTTCTGAGTTTGGGTTAGGTGTATTTGGAGCGGGATTATTTCCTTTTTTCTTATTACGATTATTTTTTCGCTGTTTTGGTTTATCAAAACGGGTAAGGCTATCTTGACCAACTACATTTTCGAAAACTTTTTCCTTTTCTTTTTCTTCAGAAGGCACTATTGCATACTCTTCTAAGCTACTTATTTTTTCTTTTCGCTTATTTTTCTCCAACATTTCGTTGACTTGATCTTTTGATAATGCATGCCAGTTTGCCCAATCATCTTTATAACAAAACCATAATGTAGCTTTAAAAATATCTACTTTCTGACAAATGGCTAAACCTTTTTCAGTAATAATTTTTGTTTCTTGAGATGGAAAATCTTTTAAAGCATCTAAATAAACATCAAGCTCATAATTTAAACAACATTTAAGCTTACCGCATTGGCCTGCCAATTTTTGCGGATTTAAAGAAAGCTGTTGGTATCTAGCTGCTGAGGTGCTTACTGATCTAAAATCGGTCAACCAAGTAGAACAGCAAAGTTCACGACCACAAGAACCAACTCCGCCTAAACGCTGTGCTTCTTGGCGATACCCAATTTGGCGCATTTCTATTCGTATGCCAAAAGCTTTCGCCATATCTTTTATCAATTGACGAAAATCTACACGTTCTTCGGCAGTATAATAAAAAGTAGCTTTAGAACCATCACCTTGAAATTCAACATCAGAAAGCTTCATTTGTAAATTTAAAGCTATTGCAAGTTCTCGGGAGCGTTTTTGTATCTCGGCTTCACGATCTCTACATTTTTGCCAGATATCGATATCTTTTTGTGATGCTTTGCGGTATACTTTAGGAAGTTCTTCATTAGAATAATCTTCCTTTTTCTTTTTCATTTGTACTCTTACAAGTTCACCTGTAAGGGTAACTATACCTATATCATGACCAGATTGTGCTTGTGTTGCCACAACATCACCAATTGATATTGAAATGTTTTCTGTATTTCTAAAAAATTCTTTTCTACTGTTTTTAAACCGCACTTCTACACAATCAAATGGTTTTTCACCATTTGGAAGGGACATGTTAGAAAGCCAATCGAAAACGGTTAGTTTGTTACAACCATCGGTGCCGCAAGTACCATTATTCTTACAGCCGCGAGGTTGTCCGTCTTTACCAGTTGAACAACTGCTACAACCCATATTTTTTATATTGATTTCTTGAAAACCAAAGGTTGGCAAGAAAAAAGGTTCATACTAAATTTTAATAGATGTAAAGATAGTGATTTTTCAATGCGACCGAAATTTTAAAAATACAGGGAGAACTGTATTTGAGTTAAATCAATTACTTTTTAAACTTTAAAACTTCAGATCTTCCTTTTTTAAAAATTAGGTTACTTACCGTTTTTCCTTTTCTGAGTGCTTTTTGTTCCTCATAAGGTAAGGCATGAATATCTTTGCAATCTGTTGAACAGCAATTATCCATTGTGGTCGCACACTCCTCACATTGAATAAATAATAAGTGACAAGCTTCATTGGCGCAGTTTACATGATTATCACAAGGTTTTCCACATTGGTGGCAGTTTGCAATAACATCTTCTGAAATTCTTTCTCCTCTTCTATGGTCAAAAACAAAGTTTTTACCCATAAATTTATTTTCTAGCTTATTACTTTGAACTTGCCTTGTATACTCGATAATACCGCCTTCTAATTGATAAACTTGTTTAAAACCTTTATGTTTATAATATGCGCTAGCTTTTTCACATCGGATACCTCCAGTGCAATACATGACCAATTTTTTATCTTCTTTATGGTCTCTTAAATCATGCTCAATAATATCTAAAGAATCACGAAAAGTATCAACATCAGGTGTAATAGCATTTTTAAAATGACCAATTTCACTTTCATAATGATTCCGCATATCTACCAAAATGGTATCTGGATCTTCAATTAGTTCATTAAATTTTTCAGCATCTACATGAATACCAATCTGAGTAACATCAAAAGTATTATCGTCTAAGCCATCGGCCACAATTTTATCTCGGACTTTAACTTTTAGTTTTAAGAACGATTTATTGTCTTGTTCAATGGCAATATTTAATCTTACATTTTCTAAAAATAAAATACTATCTAAGTGTTTTTTAAAAGATTCAAAATTTTCTGCAGGAACAGATAATTGTGCATTAATACCTTCATGAGCCACATAAATACGGCCTAAAACATCAAGTGTATTCCAGCTAATAAACAAGTGATTTCTAAAAATTTCTGGATTTCCGATTTGCGCATATTGATAGAAAGAAATAGTAAGGCGTTCTTTGCCTGCGGCCTCAATAAGGGCTTCCCTTTCTTTTGCGCTCAATGTATTGTACAGTTGCATGCTATACTAATTTTTGAGTTAAAGATTTTATTAATGTTGCAAATTTAGAGGTTTTAAAATGGCTAGGCAAGTTATTCTTGTCATCAACAAAAAACGAAATAAAAAAAGACCTTGATTATTTCAAGGTCTTTCAAGGCCACTTTAGTTTTTCCTTTTCATAGAATTCTAAAATTAATAGTGACCACAATTGCCCATTATTATAACTATAATGGTATACTAATTTGAGTTAGTTTTATATTAGATGCACCTTTTATAAAAAGGTTGCTTTGCTAATTGCGATATGCAAAAAGAAATGGTAATTTAGCCTTTCTAATACAGAAAAAATGAGCGCAGAAAAAGAAGCAAAATTAAAAGCACTAAAACTTACATTAGACAAACTTGACAAAACTTATGGCAAAGGAGCCGTAATGAAAATGGGGGATAGTGTTGTTGATGACGTTGAAGTAATTCCATCTGGATCTTTAGGTTTAGATATTGCATTAGGTGTTGGAGGATATCCAAGAGGGAGAGTCATTGAAATATATGGTCCAGAATCTTCAGGTAAAACTACATTAACCTTACATGCTATTGCTGAAGCTCAAAAAAATGGAGGTATTGCAGCTTTTATTGACGCAGAACATGCATTTGATCGATTTTATGCTCAAAAATTGGGTGTTGATATAGATAACCTAATTATTTCTCAACCAGATAATGGCGAGCAAGGTTTAGAAATTGCTGACAATTTAATACGTTCTGGAGCTATTGATATTGTAGTAATTGATTCTGTTGCGGCGTTAACTCCTAAAAGTGAAATTGAAGGAGAGATGGGAGATTCAAAAATGGGCTTACATGCTCGTTTAATGTCTCAAGCGTTAAGAAAATTAACAGGTTCTATCAGTAAAACACATTGTACCGTCATATTCATCAATCAATTACGTGAAAAAATTGGAGTTATGTTCGGTAATCCTGAAACAACAACTGGAGGTAATGCATTAAAATTTTATGCTTCTGTTCGATTAGACATTAGAAGATCTACTCAAATAAAAGACACAGATGGTAATGTTCAAGGGAATAAAACCAGAGTAAAAGTTGTAAAAAACAAAGTAGCTCCTCCTTTTAAGCAAACGGAATTTGATATTATGTATGGTGAAGGAATTTCTAAAGTTGGTGAAATCATCGATTTAGGAGTAGAATATGAAATAATTAAAAAAAGCGGCTCTTGGTTTAGTTATGGAGATACAAAACTAGGACAAGGTCGAGATGCTGTTAAAAGTCTGTTATTGGACAATCCAGAACTTTTTGATGAACTAGACAAAAAAATACGAGAAGCCATAACAACTGTTAAATCTTAATTAAAATCCCGATTTTCATCGGGATTTTTCTTTTTTAAACGCAACCTTTCTTAATCGATTTCATCTAAAAAATAAAAAATGAATTATGAGGAACAAATTAACCTTCTCATTACTATTTTTAGCTGTTTTAACCTTTTCTGGTTGTAGTTTAGATGATGATGAGAATTTTCACTTTGTGGCATTTCCGATAACTAGTGTTCAAATGCCCGACACTTTTGATTTAAACCAAACGTATGAGATAAAAGTCACTTATGAGAGAGACTCAGACTGTTCTTATTTTGAAGGTTTTGATGTAATAAAAGAAGATAAAACCATTCGTAATGTGGCAGCTATAGGGTCTATGCTTAGTGATTCGGATGATTGTCAAGAAGTTTTGCAAGAAGTAGAAACTTCTTTTAACTTTATTGTATTATATGATGAACCTTATCTTTTTAAATTTTATACTGGAGAAGATGAAAATGGTGAAGCAGAATATTTGGAAATAGAAGTACCGGTAAATTAATTACAAAATAACAACCTCTAATTTATAACCATATTTTGAGTCTAGAAGAGCTCATTAATAATTGCAAAAAGGGCAATCGAAAAGCACAAGAACAATTGTACAGAGATTATTCTCGTGTGCTTTTTGGTGTATGCCTAAAATATTCGCGCAATAAAACAGAGGCAGAAGATAATTTGCATGATAGTTTTATGACAATTTTTAAAAAAATTGATCAGTTTAATTTTAAAGGTTCTTTTGAAGGATGGATTAAACGAATAACTGTTAATACAGTACTTCAAAAATATAGAAAAGAAACAAGTTTAAGCCTTGTTCCAGATAATATTGAACAAGAAGTAGAAGTAGATTCAGGATATTTAGATATTAGTTTGCCTACATTATTAAAATATATTCAAGACTTACCAAATAAGTACCGACTTACTTTTAATATGTATGTTTTAGATGGATATTCTCATAGCGAGATTAGTGAATTATTGGGTACCTCAACAGGAACATCAAAATCTAATTTAGCAAGAGCACGTATGATTTTGAGAGATAAGATAGAATCTGATATGAAACAAAAGGTTATTACTCAATCATTAGAATAATCTTTTATATAAAAATAAATATAATTGCATAATATTTTGCAGTATGAGTAAGAAAAATATAGACGAATTGTTTAGAGAACAATTCAGAGATTTTGATGAGATTCCAGACGAAAAAGTTTGGGAAGCAATCGAAAATTCTCTTGACAAGAAAAGCTCGAAAAAGATCATTCCTATTTGGTGGAAACTAGGTGGAATAGCTGCGGCATTGGCTATTTTATTCTATTTAATTAATCCTTTTGCGAATAATAGTTCAAAAAACACAATCGAAGTTACCTCTACTCCGAATAAAACAATCGATCATCAAAAAGAAAATTTGAACAATAGTATTCAAACTGAAGAATCTCAATATTCTAATTCAGACACAGAAAAAGAGAAAATAGAGCAGCGTAAAGATCAGCAAGAAGATTTTAAAAATAACCCATCATACGTAAATGATAATACAACTACTAAAAATAACACAAATCAGAATGGTGCTGCTAAAAATGATGCTGTTAATAAATTTAGCAATCAGATTTCTAACACCAAAAATGATGCAATTGTAAATCATGAAAATACAGAGAAAGACAAAAGTTATTTTTCTGAAGTTACTAATGATAATAAAACAGATGCTAAGCAAATAGAAAAGCAAAATGTATTAGCGGATAATCAAATTGAAAAACCTGAAAAAGTATCTCCTAATATTGTCATTGGAGATGAAAATTTAAATAAGAATAGTGAGGAAAATGCTTTAGTTAATAATAATGAAAAGCAAAAGCCTTCTGATAAAAAGGAAAAGAAATCAATTTTTGATGAAATTGGTAAAGAAGAAGAAACTATTGTAGAAAACAAGAATGATAAATGGTCTGTAGGACCAAGTATTGCTCCAGTTTATTTTAACGGAATAGGTACGGGTTCTCCGATAAACGATGCTTTTGTTCGTAATTCAAAATCTGGAAATGTAAATTTAAGTTATGGTGTTTCTGTAGCATATGAAGTAAGTAAAAAATTAAAATTACGTTCAGGTGTACACAAAGTAGATTATGGGTATTCTACAAATCAAATTGAATTTAAATCATCATATAATGAGCTTTCAACTTCTAAAATTGACAATATTACCTATAAACAAAGCTCTAAAAATATTGTAGTGAATAGTCAAGTTTCAGAAACTAGTAATTCTCCAGCCTTTGCAAATGATGTTACTGGAAAAAATGCTTCTCTTGAAGGTAATTTGTTACAGCAATTTGGGTATGTTGAGGTTCCTTTAGAGTTAAATTATGCTTTAGTAGACAAACGTTTCGGAATTAATTTAATAGGAGGCGTAAGTTCTTTGTTTTTAGTAAATAATGATGTTTTACTAAATTCTGGAGATCAAACTACAGAAATTGGAGAGGCTAACAATATTAACGATGTAAATTTTAGCACGAATTTTGGTTTTGGTGTTGATTATAGGATAACTCCTAAACTTCAATTTAATGTAGAACCAATGTTTAAGTATCAATTAAATACGTTTTCTGATACTGCTGGTCAGTTTCAGCCTTTTTCAATTGGAGTTTATAGTGGTATTAGTTTTAAATTTTGATGAAACTTAATCTTTAAGTAATTCACTTAAAATAATATTTCGAACATCTTCTTTTAAACAAACTTTATGAGTTTCGTCTAGGTTATTCGTTTCAATGAATTTGTGAACCTTTACTCTAATTCGCCCAGGTCTTCCTTTGGTTATTGTAAAAGGTAATCTTTTTTTGTTATCATAAAAAGTCATAGGAATAATAGGAATTTTATGTGCAATAGCCATTTTAAAAGCACCATCTTTAAAGTCATCTAAAAGTATATTTTCGTCAGGAACTCCTCCCTCGGGGAAGATGCAAATACTAAGCCCGTCATTTAGTCTTTTTTGTGCTCTACGATAAACAGCTGTTCTACTCCTAGTATCACCACGATCTACCATGATACAAACACGCTTATAAAAAAATCCAAAAACAGGAATTTTAACAAGTTCTTTTTTTCCAACAAATACAAAGGGGTTACGACTAACTTTTAGCATTAGCATAATATCTAACATGCTAGTATGATTGGCGACAAGCATGTAACTTTTGTTTTTTATGATTATTTCTTCTCTTTTCATTTTTGGCAAACAACCCATTCCAAAAAGAATAAAATTTGCCCAAATATTGCGGGCTATCCAAAAAAATTGTGGATACCATTTTTCTGTCATTGATAATAATACCAAAACAGGAAAGAACACTATAATTGGAATAGCAACTAATATATAGAACCATATTTGGTAAAAAACACTACCAATTTTTCTTAAAATTGAAATCATAAAATCAAAAGTAACATTTTTAATAGGTTCTACTATTTGTTTTACCTTTGCATGATAATTTTTTAAAGTAAATGGCTCGAATTTTAACAGGAATACAAAGTACAGGAACTCCACATTTAGGTAATATTTTAGGAGCAATTATGCCTGCTATAACAATGGCAAATGATCCTAAAAACGAATCTTTTCTTTTTATAGCAGATATGCATTCGCTTACGCAAATAAAAAATGGAGAAGAATTAAGAAATAATACCTATGCTGTTGCAGCTGCTTGGTTAGCATTTGGGTTAGACATTACTAAAACAGTTTTTTATCGTCAAAGTGATGTTCCACAAACAGCAGAGCTTTCATGGTACCTAAGTTGTTTTTTTCCATACCAGAGATTAACGCTTGCACATTCATTTAAAGATAAAGCGGATCGGTTAGATGATGTAAATGCGGGTTTATTTTTTTATCCAATGCTTATGGCGGCGGATATTTTATTGTACGACGCAAACATTGTTCCTGTAGGTAAAGATCAATTACAGCATATAGAAATGACTCGGGATGTAGCTTCTCGATTTCATGCTCAACTCGGAGAAACATTTGTTTTACCAGAAGGAAAAATTCAAGAAGAAACCATGTACATTCCGGGTACTGATGGTGCTAAAATGAGCAAAAGCAAAGGTAATTTGATTAATCTTTTTCAAACTGATAAACAATTACGTAAGCAAATAATGGGTATTCAAACCGATAGTACCCCAATGGAAGAACCAAAGGATCCGGATACAGATAATGTATTTGCGTTATATAAAATTTTAGCCAGTGAATCTCAAATTCAAGAAATGCGCGCCAATTATATAAATGGTAATTATGGTTATGGTCATGCTAAGCAAGCTTTATATGAAGTTATTGTAGAGAAATTTGCTGATGCTAGAGAGAAATTCGAGTATTACATGAACCATTTAGAAGAGATAGATAAAGCTCTAGAAATTGGAGCAGAAAAGGCGCGAAAAATTGCTGATGAAGTGCTTTTAAGAGTGCGAAAAAAAGTAGGGTATTAGTGGTTAATTACAAATAGATTAGAATAATAAAACCGACCATAGCGTCGGTTTTTTGTTATTATAAAAGATGGATTTGTTTACTTAAACAAGTTTTTAAAATGCATTTTATCGGTAAAATGCAAAAATCGAATAAAATCAAATTAGTTTTTTAATACTGTAAACTAATCGGTTTGTAAAATTAGGTTGTCTCTTTTTTTGTGTAGAACAAAAATACCTGAAAATTGAATCAATTTATAAAGCTTCAAACAGTTTTCCAGGTAGCGGTCTGATAACTCCTTTCATTTCCATAGTTAAAAGTGTAGAAGAAACTTTAAAAATTGGAAAATTACATTCAAGAGCAATACTATCTAAAATTTGTTTACCGTTAGTTTGTAGATAGTTATATATTTCTTTTTCTGTACTATCTAATTCTACAAATAATTGTTTTTGTACAGGAGCAGGGTTTTTATTTTCTAATTCCCATCCTAATAAATATACTAAATCAGCAGCAGATGTAAGCATGTGTGCTTTCTGTTGTTTGATAAGATTATTACAACCAAGACTATATTTATCGTCAGAACGCCCTGGTACAGCAAAAACATCTCGATTATAACTATGTGCTATATCGGCAGTAACTAAACTCCCTCCTTTTTCTGCAGATTCAATAACAATGGTAGCTTCGCTCATTCCAGCGATAATTCGATTTCGTTTTAAAAAATTTTCACGCTCAGGGTTACTTGTTGACCAAAACTCGGTATAAAAACCTCCATTCTTTTCTATGTCTGATACATATTTTGAATGTACTTTGGGATAAATCTGATTAAAACCATGTGCAAGACACCCAATAGTTTGTAAACCATGTTTTAGCGCCGCTTTTTGAACACAAATATCTACGCCGTAAGCAAATCCACTAACTATTATTGGGTTTAGAGGTGCTAAATCTTCAATCAATTTTTCACAAAAAGCAATACCATGATTTGTTATATTTCGAGTACCTACAACACTAATAATTTTTCGATTATCGAGTTCTATCTTTCCTTTTTTAAATAAAACGATAGGACTATCAATACAATGTTTTAAATATGCAGGATAATCCTCATCCATAAAATATGAAACCTCAATATTTTTTGCTCTAATAAAATTAAGTTCAGCTTCAGTATTTTTTAGATAGGTAGTGTCGTGTAATTTTTTTAAAGTATAAGAACCAATACCTTCAATTTTTAATAAGTGTTGTAATTTATCCTTAAAAACAGCGTTAGGATTACCACAATGCGCAATTAGTTTTTTTGCAGTAACATCACCAATATTTGGAATTCGTTGTAAGCGAAGCAAATCAATTAACTCATTATCAGTCATTTATATTTTGTAATTTTATAATGACAATGTACATTAAATAAAATGTTAATAAAAAGTATTCTTAAGGGTTTTACACCCACAGTTTTTTTGCAATATTTGTTCCAATGAGATTAGAACACTACATAGAAGAATTACTTTACCGTTATAATTGTGTAATAGTACCAGAATTTGGAGCTTTTTTAACACAAACGAAGTCTGCTTTTATTAAAGAAGCTACACATACTTTTTATCCACCATCAAAAATTATTTCTTTTAATGAGCAATTGAAGTCTAATGATGGCTTATTGGTGTCTTATGTAGCAGATGCTGAAAAAACAACATATGAAGATATGTTACAGCGAATGACTACTTTCGGAAAAAATTGGAAAAATCAATTAGAAAGAGGAGAAAGTATTTTTTTAGGAAATATCGGAAAGCTATGGCTAAGTAAAGAAGGTAAAATTTTATTTGAGCCTTCTACTCAAGTAAATTATCTAACTACATCTTTTGGATTATCGTCATGTGTTTCTGCTAAAATTACTAGAGAAATTTTAAAAGAAGAAGTTGAGAAACTAGAAGAGAATATTCCTTTTATTATTACACCAGAACAAAGAGAGAAAAAAGAATTTAGACCTTATTTAAAGTATGCAGCAGTTGTATTTCTTGGTCTTGCCTTAGGTCTTACTGGATTTCGTTTTTATAATGAAAATATAATATCTCAACAGCTTGTTCAACAAAATGCCCAAGAGCAAGTTTCAAAACATATTCAAGAAGCGACTTTTTTTGATACTGCGCCTTTAGAATTACCAGCATTAAATTTAAATGCAAAAGTAGAACAGGAGGCAAAAACAACGTATTACATTGTTGCTGGAGCTTTTAAAGTAAAAGAAAATGCAGATAAAAAAATCAATCAATTAAAAGACAAAGGATTTAACGCTAGTTATATTGGGGTTAATAATTTTGGTTTTCATGTGGTTAGCTTTGATAGCTTCACAGAAGTTGATAAAGCATTGCAGTATCTTAGAACTATTAAACATACAGAATCAAGTGATGCTTGGTTGTTCCAAGAATAATACCTTTTTTCTATTTCCTAAAGATTTTTAAGCGTGTATCTTTGCACAAAAATAGTATATGACTGCTAAGACACCTACCGAATCTAGAACTGTAATGACCGATATGGTTTTGCCAAGTGAAACAAATCCTTTAAATAATTTATTTGGAGGAGAATTATTGGCGCGTATGGATCGAGCAGCAAGTATTGCGGCTAGAAGGCATAGTAGGCGAATTACAGTTACAGCATCAGTAAATCATGTTGCATTTAATCAAGCTGTTCCTGTTGGAAGCGTAGTAACTGTTGAGGCATCCGTTTCTAGAGCTTTTAAGACATCAATGGAAGTATATATAGATGTTTGGGTAGAGGATAGGTTTACAGGTGCCCGAAGCAAGGCAAATGATGCTATATATACCTTTGTTGCAGTTGATGATACTGGCAAGCCAACAGAAGTTCCTGCTATTGAGCCTGAGACGCCTTTAGAGAAAGAACGTTTTGATGGTGCTTTACGTAGAAAACAATTAAGTTTAGTTTTAGCTGGTAAAATGAAGGCAAATGATGCGACTGAACTTAAAGCATTGTTTACTGGAGGAGGAAATTAGTTTTTATAATTGATAAATCCATTCTTCTGGATTTAATCTAGAAGTATCTTGATACAAATAGAATTTTAATAAAGTTTGATTACTTATAACATTGGTGAAAATTTCACCTAATTCTTGTTTGGTCTTTAATTTATCTCCTTTTTTAACGTAAACATTTGATAAGTTATAATAGGTGCTTATAAAATTACCATGTTTCATTTGTACTCCTTTATTACCTCCAGGCACACTAATTACTGCTATAACTTCTCCTTCAAAAATAGCTCTAGCCTTTGCGCCTTGATCTGTTGCTATAATTACACCGTTATTTTGATGTTTAATACCTGGGTAAACAGCATCATTATAAACTCCAAAACCAATACTTTTAATTCCTTTTTCTACAGGCCATATGAGTTTACCTTTATTTGCAGAAAAATTATTAGCAACAATTTTAGCTTCTGGGGTTAATACAAACTTTGTTGTATTTGTCGTATTTCCTGCTTTTTTATTTGAACTAGCAATTGCACTGCGAATCAGATTTTCAATTTGTCTGTCTATTTCACGAGATTCTTGCTGTTTTTTCTGAATACTTGCTGTGTATTTACTCTCATTTTTTCGTATAGTAGCGAGCAATTCATTTTGTGTATTCTTTTCATTCAATAATTCTTTTTTAGCAGCAGTATTTTCAGCTACTAGCCTGTCTTTTGTTTTACGTTGCTCCGTAAGTTCAATATTAAGTTTTTTTAACTCTTCGGTTTTAGAAACAATTTGTACTCCTTGCTCTTTACGATACTTGGTATATTGCTTCATATATTGAAGCCTTTTAAAGCCCTGATAGAAACTTTCAGAAGAAAGTAAGAACATAAGTCTACTTTGTTTTGATTTGTTCTGATATGACTTCTGAATCATTAAAGCGTAATCTTCTTTGAGCGTTTTGAGTTCATCTCTAAGCTTACCAATATTTCTGATGTTAGTATTTAATTGCCGGTTTAAAAGATTTGATTGCTCATTAGTCACTCTGATAAGTTGCTGCCGAACGGATATTTTTTTATCCAAGGCTTGCATTTGATCTAAAACATTTCCTTTTTCTTTCTTTTCAGCAAATAGCAACCTGTTTATTTGTTGAATCTCTTTTTGGAGTTGTTCTCGTTTCGCTTCTAAATTTTTTTGCTCTGTGGTTTGAGCGTTACTATTGAAGGAAAAAACCAAAACAACAACCAACACAAAAAAAAGACGATATGTTTTAGTTGAAGTCATAGTTAGTCTAAAATAATTTCTTTAAAACCATTTGGTATATCATAAGGAAATTTCAAATTCCTATTGAATTCTATGCTCTTGTATTCAATACCAATAAGGCTTTGGTTACCATCCATAGTTGCAGATATCCCAATCTCATTCGGGATTATTTTTTTATCAATCTCTTGATAATTTTTATATTGAATTATTAATGAGCGACCTTTTTCTGGTTGTGTTATTTGTTGAGCTCCAATTTTAAAGTGCTTGGGCTCTATTTGAAATAGAATTTTAAATAAATCTAAGTCTTTTTTTGGCTTTAACTCATAGTTTTCATTGGCTATTGTAAGATCATATTTATCTTTTCTTAAATCGAGTAAAGCTTGACCTAATAATAAATTCTGAATTTTTTCAAAGTCTAATTCTGTACCTAATAATTTACTTAAATATGAAAAATCTCCATCAAAATATGAATTATCTAAACGGTTATAAAAGCTAACACGTTCTGGTGTTATATATGCTTTAACGACGCCTAATGTGGCACTCATCCAGATGGCTTTATCTTTTTCCATTCTAAAACTTACACTAAACCCTTGAGAAGCATCTTTGTCTTCGTAATCAATTTTCATTTTACCTGAAAGTGTCTTAAAATCTAACTCGTTTGTATAATGAGATTTTATGATTGCTTTAGAGGTTAAATTCTCATTTACAGTACCCCCAGTAATTACTTTTGTTGATTTACAAGAAAACGCAAAAGCTATTAAAATACTAAGAATTATTTTTTTTATTACGCGCATATAAGTTTAAAATCCGGGATTAATTTTTTTTTGATATAAATTGGCTTTAATTGTATTATTTAAAGCGGTATAAGCATCAACAAGCTCTTTATAAATTTTATTTTTTAAGGGTAAATCATCTAACATGTAATCTAATGATTCTTCTAAAACACGAACTGCATCCGTATAATTACCTTTTTTGTTAAGTACAAATCCTCGAGCATAATAAAAAAAGGGTTGAGCAGGAAAATTGTCCAGAGCATCTTTTGAAACAGGATCAAGTTCTAAATAATTTTTTGTGCTAATTAGGGTTTCAATTTTTGTTTTAAAAGACGTAAAAGTACCAGTTTCTTCTTTAAATTTTTTTATTGGATGTTCACTGAGTGTAATAGTTTCATTGTTTTGCTTTAATTGCTCTAAATTTTGGTTGATTTTGGCACTAAGATTTTCTGTAAAAGCCGATGTTTTTAAACTATTTAGAACATCAATTGCTTTTTTGTAATTTTCCATTTGATAATAAATCAAAGCAAGATTTTGTTTAAAAACAATAGTATTATTAACCGAAACTAGGTTTTCGATTTCACCAACATCACTTCTTTTTAAATTAAGAATAGAAATAAGGTTATGTAAATACCAAAAATTTTCAGGATCTGATTTAATTGAATTTATTGCGTACTCTTGTGCTAAATCTAATTGTTTTGTTTCAAGATATAGTTTAGCAAGTTCAAAATCTATTGTTTTATTCTCAGGATTTATTTTTTTACACTCTAAAAATGAAACAATAGCTTTATCATAGTTTTCTATCCCTTTCTGTTTTAGTGCTTCAAAAAATTTTTCTTGAAAAGTATCTGAATATTCATCTAAGAAAACTTCAGCACTATCCTCTTCTAAGGTGTTTTTTTCTTGGCCATAGCAATAGCTCGAGATGATTAAAAATCCCCAAAAAAATAGCGTTATTAAAATTTTTCTTTTCATAAATTATATAATTTCACTCTATTTCTAAAGTACAATTACATTTAAGTACCAATCGGTTTATTCCAAAACAGAATAGTCGCCTATGCTAATAGTTTCAAAATTACCATTATAAGTTACATAGTTTCCAATCATTGCATTATCTAAATTAGCATTAGTAATTTTAGTATGGCTCTGTATTAAACTATTCTTAACAGTTGAATTTTCAATAATGGTATGATCACCAATAGAAACAAATGGACCAACAGTTGAATTTTTTAATAGTACGTTTTCACCAATAAAGCAAGGTTCAATTATATTTGCATTTTCTAAAAGAATATTTTTTGAAATTAAAGGCTCACCATCTTTTTCTAAAAACCCTAACATTCTCTGATTTGTTTCAATAGTTACTTCTTTATTTCCACAATCCATCCATTCTTCGACTTTACCAGGCACAAACTTCATACCTTTTTTCATCATTGCTTTGATACCATCGTTAATTTGATACTCGCCACCATTTAAAATATTGTTATCTAGCACATGTTGTAATTCTTGTTTTAAAATAGCGACATCTTTAAAATAATAAATGCCAATAACAGCAAGATCTGAGATAAAATTTTTCGGCTTTTCTACTAATTCTACTATTTCATTATCATTATTAAGTTTAACAACGCCATAAGCTTCTGGATGTGCTACTTGTTTAACCCAGATTACACTATCTGCGGACTTATCTAAATCAAATTCTGCTCGAATTAATGTATCTGCATAAGCTATTACTGCAGGACCACTTAAAGAATCTTTAGCGCACATTATAGCATGTCCGGTTCCTAACGGTTGATCTTGACGATAAATAGATGCTTTTGCACCTAAACTTTTCGCTAATTCTTTTAAACTATCTACTACATCATCTCCAAAAAATGCAGGATCACCTAAAACAAAGGCAACTTCTTCTATTTTTTCACCCAGAACATTTGCAATATCGCGAACTAGGCGGTGTACGATAGGTTGACCAGCGACAGGAATTAATGGTTTAGGGACTGTTAATGTATGTGGTCTAAGTCGTGATCCACGACCAGCCATTGGAACTATAATTTTCATTTTTTTTAATTTCTATATGTTTGATTATTTAACACCAGTACTTCCAAAACCACCTTCACCTCTTTTGGTTTCTGATAGCTCTTCTACTAATACCCATTCAGCGCGTTCGTGTTTTGCAATTACTAATTGTGCAATTCTTTCTCCGTTTTCAATTGTAAAAGAATCATTTGATAAGTTCACAAGAATCACTCCAATTTCACCTCTGTAATCTGCATCTACAGTTCCTGGAGCGTTTAATACTGTAATTCCTTTTTTTGCGGCTAACCCGCTTCTAGGACGCACCTGAGCTTCAAAACCAATAGGCAATTCAATAAACAGTCCTGTTTTAATAATTGAACGCTCTAAAGGTTGCAATGTAATAGCTTCAGAAATATTTGCTCTTATGTCCATTCCAGCAGATGCTCCAGTTTCGTAATTTGGAAGCTCGTGATTTGATTTGTTTATAATTTTTATAGTCATCTTTTTAAAAATACTTGTCTTAGTTTTTCATTTTCTAATTTGTACACTATCCCTAAGAATAGTAATAATAAAATTAATCCAGCTATTAAATTCCGATCAAACACATAAAATGAAAGTATTGAAAATAGAATAGAAAGCGATAAATAGAAACTTATTTTTCTTAAATTATATGGGATAGGATAATTCTTTTTTCCAAAAATATAGGATAAAACCATCATGGTGCCATACGCAAGTAGGGTTGCAATTGCAGAAGCCATATAACCAAAATATGGAATGCCTATAAAATTTATTAGTAATGTAATAATAGCTCCAATGACTGATATAAGTGCTCCATATCTTGTTTTATCGGTTACTTTGTACCAAACAGAAAGATTATGATAAATGCCTAGAAAAAAGCTAGCAAGAATTAAAATAGGAACAACAGGCATTGCTTCCCAATAAACTTCATTTCGGACAATTAGTCCTTTTAATACATCTGAAAAAACAATAACGCCTAATAGAATAATGCTTCCTAATATTACAAAGTAATTGGTTATTTGTGCATAAGCCTTTTGAGGATTTTCTGAATTAGAGTGACTAAAGAAAAAAGGTTCTATACCTAATCTAAACCCAGTTGCGAAAAGTGTCATGAAAACTGCTAGTTTATAACAAGCGGAATATTTACCAACTTCTGATTCTGCTATAGATTCTGGTAAAAGCCATTGCAATAAAATTCTATCAAAAACTTCATTAATGGTAAATGCTATTCCAGCTATAAGAATTGGCCAAGCATATTTCATCATTTTTCTCCAAAGTATTCTATCAAAAACATAATTGTTTTTTAAATAGAGCTCAAGCATTACTAAAAGTGTAATACCACTTGCTATTAAATTTGAAATAAATATATAGGATATTTGAAAATCTGGTTTGTACATCCAAGCCAGAATACTAGATGGATTGGAAGCAATAATTTTAGGAAGGTAAATTAAGAAAAAGACATTTAAGCCTAAATTAATAGCGACACTACTTATTTTAATAATTGCATAACGCATAGATTTTTCTGTTGCTCGCAACCATGAAAAGGGAATAATTACAAATGCGTCTAAGGTTAATATATAAATGGCATATTCAACGTATTTTACATCAATACTTGTCCATATTGCTAATTGTTTCTGGAAGATTAAGGCAAAAACAAAAAATATAACGGTAGATGCTATGATAGATATAAGTGATGTAGAGATTACTTTGTTTTTATCTTCAGCTTTATAAAAAAATCTAAAAAAAGCTGTTTCCATACCGTAAGCTAAAAAAACATTAAATATTGCTATCCATGAAAAAATTACAGACACTTCACCATATAATGCGGGGTTAGGCATTACGGCTGTATAAATAGGAACTAATATAAAAGAAAGCATCCTAGGAAGAACAGTTGCCAGTCCGTAAATAAAGGTTTGCTTAAAAAGTTTTTTTAATGGATTCAACAGGTGAAAATTAAGCCTTAAAAATAGGTATTAAAACACTGTCAACAAAGTTACTTCATTTGTTTACTAGAATTACAATGAGCTTATTTTTCTTTAATACCTATAACTTTAGTGTATTTAAGCTTTTCTCCATTCATCGCTACATACGATAGTACTGCTTCATCATCTGCTAACTCAAAAGGAAATTCAATTTCTTTATCCTTATTTAATTTTGGTGCTTGATTGCCAACTTCTTTTTTAGAATCAGAATGCATTATTATATCAGGCTTTTGTAATTTCTCAGTTAAAAAATTTGCAGTTGCATATTTTATCCCATTACTATTTTCGATAGTTATTTTAGCAATTTTTCCTCTGAAATATAGGTTTTTGAATGTAATATCTTCTTCTACTAGTTGTCGAATAGGAATTTTCACTTGTATACCTGAATCATTTTCTTCAATGCTAGTTTTCCATTTATGAATTGTGGGTTCTTCAACTACAAATGGAGGATTATTTTGTAATTTTTTTTGTGAAGTACAACTATTTAAGCCTATTAGTACTAAAATTAGTATATATAATGATTTTGTCATGATCTGAATGTATTTAATTATAAAGGTAATAAACCAACATTAGTGCCAAAGTAATTTTATTAAAGTTGTGTTGTGTTTTTAAAATAAAGTTTCAGTAAAAATACATCAAAGATTAATAACAGGCAAAACGGTTGTAAATAAAGGCTTTACAGCCGTTTTATGATTTTTTGGTAATGAGGTAAAAAGCAGTAAAAAGCGAGGTTTGGCAAAAGTAAGGTTACTAAAACGTTACTTTTAAATATTAGAAACAATCGTTTTAAAATACTGTATTTCAGCTTTCTGCATGATTTTTCATATTGTACCGTAGCTCACATAAGTTTAATTTTATCATTAAGAATTGTGAGTATGGAAACGACAAAAAAATCAACATTTAAGGTATTGTTTTACCTTAAAAAGAATGCCCCGAAGAAAAACGGAAAAGTTACGGTTATGTGCAGGATTACCGTAAACGGCAAACAGTCTGCATTCAGTACAAAGCTGGATATTTCCGCAACAAATTGGGATTTGAAGTACGGCAGGGTTTTAGGTAAAAGCCGAGAAGCCCAGGACACAAACAGCAAACTTGACAAAATTCGTTCGGGTATTGAGGAATGCTATTCCAAAATCCTGAAGAATGAGGGGGCTGTAAACAGTGCTAAACTTAAAAATGCCGTTCTTGGTATGGAAAGCGGAGAACTGACCTTTTTCAAATTCTATGAACAGTTCCTATTGGACTATGAGAAAAAGGTTAATAGTGGACTTCGGGTAAATGGCACACGCAGTAAATACAAAATACTTTTGAAACATCTTCGAAATTTTGCAGTTACAAAATACGGCTATTCCGATGTATCTTTTAACGACCTTACTCCTGATTTTGTACAGGACTTTGATTACTACCTGCGTGACGACCAAAGCTTGACCCACAACACCATTTGGCTGTATATGATTGGATTTACCACGCTTTGCCGATTGGCAATGAGCAGAAAGCATCTTGCTTTTAATCCGTTCAGCGAATACAAGAATACCAAAAAGGATAAAGATCGTGGCTATCTTTTACGGAACGAATTAGAACAGCTCGTAACGTTCAACTGCGAGAAAAAGAAAGATGAATTGGTTAAAGATTTGTTTATTTTCAGTTGCTTTACAGGGCTTTCCTTTTCAGATATGAAAGGGCTTAAAAACAGCAATCTTCAAGATTTCTTTGACGGCAACCAGTGGATTATTGTACGCAGAAAGAAAACGGCTACATCGTCAAACGTGATGCTCTTGGATATTCCAAAAATGATTATTGAAAAATATGCAGGATTGTCAATGGACGGAAAGGTATTTCCTGTACCATCAAATACGATTTGTAATGACAGCTTAAAGAGAATATCTCAACTGATTGACTGCCTTGTAGAAAAGAAAGTAACCTTTCATTTGGCACGCCATACCTTTGCCACGCTATTTTTAAGCGAGGGTGTTCCATTAGAAAGTTTGAGCAAAATGTTAGGGCATAAAAACATTGCCACCACACAGATTTACGCAAAGATTCTTAACGAGAAAGTCGGGAAGGATATGCAAAAGGTATCGCAGAAGTTTAAAGGGTTGGAACGCTCTTTTGTGGCTCAACTCTGAAACCAATAAAGTAATTAAAGAAAGCTAATGCAGTTTTTGCATTGGCTTTTTTGTATTTTAGCCGTTGATAAACAAATTAATAAACATTTACAAACAATTAAAAAAGAATAACTTTCGCCAATTTGAGAGTTTATAGGCAATCCGCCTGAACGTCAGGCTGTGAAAAAACTCCATTTCATTTCCATTTTGTAA